>Ga0180433_10002710_pt1 | contig 26905 bp, 33 predicted proteins | sample SS_ome_8_FD_132980 | JGI IMG/M metagenome (GOLD analysis project Ga0180433, IMG submission 132980) | Hypersaline lake sediment archaeal communities from the Salton Sea, California, USA - SS_1_D_1 metaG | ecosystem: Environmental > Aquatic > Non-marine Saline and Alkaline > Hypersaline >... | reverse complement strand
TGTCTCTCAATTGAAAGAGCTAACAGCCAATCTACCGGTGATGGCTAAGGCTGAGGCCCCGGCGGGTGGAGTCAACTCGATCGGTCCCAGCAGAGGTCCGAAAGCCGTGTTTTTCGATCCTCTCAGCTTGCAGTACAGTTTGGGCTACAAGGATCGACGATATAGTCTCACATATGACACCCTAAAGAGAGTCGCTCAACAGGTATCAATCCTTAACGCTATTATTAATACTCGTATTGCACAGATTGCTTCTTTTTCGGAGCCATACCGATTTACTAAGTCATTAGGGTTTAGGATCAAACATAAAAGTCCGGATCATTTGACTACTGATGGTGAGCGGGATTTTATTGAGCATCTCGAGGCGTTCGTTCTTAGCTGCGGTGAACCGGGGCGCAGTAATCCGTTTACAAGACTGAAACGACCAAAGTTTGAGGTGTTTTTAAAGAAGATTGTGCGCGATACGTTACAGTATGATCAGCTTGGATTTGAGATTATTCCCAGAAGGAATAAAATTCCATTTGAGTTCTGGGCCACTGATGCCGCAACATTAAGGATTGCATCTCCGGATCGGGACCATTCATCAGCTCCATTCAGCCTCCATCACCGTAACAATATTGGTACTAATTTTCAGCCCCATCGTTACGGTAATCTATACCAAAATCAGACTTACGGTAACCAACCTGGACAAGGACGTATCGTGGATTATGTTCAGGTCATAAACGGACAAATTGAGAATGTTTTTATGGATGGAGAGCTGGGTTTTGGGATTAGAAATCCAAGATCAGATATCTACATCCAAGGTTACGGCTACAGTGAGATCGAGCAGTTGATCACGATCATTACTGCGATTCTGTACGCCGAGGAGTGGAACCGGCGCAACTTCTCCCAGGGAGCACATCCGAAGGGGCTGTTGAACTTCAAGGGCGACAACTGGACTCCTGATCAACTCGAGGCGTTCAAGCGGCAGTGGATCGCTCAGGTCGCCGGCACGGAGAACGCCTGGAAGACTCCGATCACCCAGTCGGAGGGCATCGAGTGGATCCAGCTGCAGAACTCGAACCAGGAGATGGGGTACCAAGGCTGGCTCGAGTATCTGATCAAGATCTCCTGTGGTGTGTTCCTCATCGATCCTGCTGAGATCAACTTCGATCTTCACGGTGGCGTTCAACAAACGCCACTGTTCGAGAGCAGCCAGGAGTGGAAGCTCAAGGCTTCTCGAGACCGTGGGTTGAAGCCGCTGTTGCGGTTCCTTGCGGGCTTGATCAACGAGTACGTGATCGATAAGATCGACGATCACTTCATGTTCGAGTTCGCTGGTCTCGACGAGCTGACCGAGCAGGAGAAGCACGAGCTACTAAAAGAGCAGATCAACTCCTACATGACGTTGAATGAGGGGAGACGTGAATTGGATCTTCCAGAGATTCCAGGTGGGATTGGTGATCTACCGCTCAACCCGACACTTGTACAACTTCTTCAGATGCAGCAGCAGCGTGAGGACCAATTAAGGCAAGAGCAGCAACAACAAGAGCAAATGATTCAAGAGCAGGATCAACAGTCTGCTCTTGAACAGCCGCAAGAAGAGCCTCCTGATGCTGAAAAAGAACAAAAGGTGAGACATGCTGAGGACAAGCATCCTCTTGAGATGGAGCTGCTTCGGCAGAAAGTGGATCAAGCTAATGCTCAGGTGGCTGTTGCGGGTGGAGAAATGGGAGGAGTTGGAACGGAGTCGTCAGAGGAGGTACCTAAGGAGTCTGCAGCAGCGCAGGGGCCGCCTCAGACAGAAACAACCGCGCCGGAACAACCAGTAGAGATAACCGTACCAGAGCAAGAAGCGAAGCCTCAACAGAGGCCAAAAGGTGATCCCAAAAAGCAGTATGCTGCCCTGTTTGGTAAATCCGTCACTTTCGATGATTTTATTGATTTTATGAGGAGCCGTTGAGATGAACAAGGGAGATCTATCTGGCACTTCGGATAAGAAGATCAAGGATTGGGAGCAGGGCGAGAATCTGTATGTTAAATCGGATGCTGCCGTAAAATCTGATCTGAAAAAAGATTATAGGGGTACGTACGTCCCAGGTCAGGGGTTCACCGGTAGCGGTTCTGCCAAACCAGGTACATTGGCTCATCAGTCAGTGGATAAAGAATCTGTCCGAGGAGTAAAAGACATCCTGAACCCTATGCCGAAAGACCCAGGCGGGGCTATGCGAGCAAAAATGGGTAAAAGCAAGGAGAAGTGTATCATGGCCTCAATGGAGAACATTACTGGCAAAGGCGTCCGATTGGTGCCTGATGTTAAAGCTGAGAAGTCTGAAGAAGCTGAAAAGGCTTGCGACATGAAGACTGCTAAGTCGATTTTAGACAGTATGTTAGAGAAAGCTAGACCAGCGAATGGCGCTAATGAGAACGGACCGGTTAGTGGTGCCCCGCACGGAGGATCGGGTCCGGCCCAACAAAGTACTGGGAGTTTGAAGCATCCAAATAGCGGACCAGCTCAGATGTACGTTGGCGGGTCAGCTCATGCAGGTAGAGGTCCGGCGCAAACCTCTACTAGTGTAAATCACCCTAATAGTGGACCCGCTCAGACAGATGTAGGGGCACTGCAAGGTCCAGGCAACGCTGGCCAAGTAAGTAAAGCTATTACTTCGATGGCAGTTCCCAGAATGCCTCGAGCTTTAGCTGCGGTCTCGGTTGAGCAATGGCGTAATGCTCCCAAGGCAAGTACTAGAACCAACACAGTTGGAGATATGTCTGGACCACTCCATGGTGAGCTAATCGAGTCCGTAGACGAACAAGTGGCTTCGCCACGTAATCCTGTAATGAAAGCGTGTCCTGGGTGTGGTCGTACTTACACGCTTCGAAAGAGTGATGATGGGTGCCCCACTTGTTCTAATCTTCATCGTGGGAATATGACTAAGAGTCGTGGTGGTTTGTTGATACCAGCCACAATTGACTAGGAGGGCGTTATGTTAAACCCTCCACTGTATGTGCGGCTGTCGAAATCCGATCTTGAAAAATCGGTTGCGGCTAAGGCGTACGTTCCAGAGTATAAACCGATTGCTGGTACTAGGACTATTCCTCTTCAGACGAAAGATCCGAAAGAGAATTGGTCTCCGGAGCACCACTTGGCGCATCATCTTATGGGAATGGATTTTCATAAAAGAAATACACCAGGCCCTGGTGGAGACCCGACTAAAAGTCAACAGTACCAAACGCATTTACGTGGCGCACATCAAGCGATCAGTAGCGGAGCTGATATGGGAAAGGTTTCGGGGCAGCATTATTCGGAAGCCAAAGCAGCTTTTCCATCACATATCAGGGGGCAGCTCGGGAAATCTGATCCTGGTCTTTACATCGGAGGGTGACAATGTCTAACAATCTATTTGCTAATAGTTTTTAGTAATGGCAAAGCCAGCAACTACTTTGGAGTCTAAGGATCAAGTAAGGCAGATCTTCCGCCTTAAGGAAGGCGGACTAACTCAAAAGAAAATCGCTTCTAAGTTCAGCGTGTCGAGAAGATTAATAGGAAAAATCTTGAATGGAGAACGCTGGGCAGAGGTGTACAAAGAGGAGGTTAGCTGTGCCCTCTAATCCATTAACAGGAGCAGTACCGCTGAATCTTAGAAAGCCTGGTGGGGAAGAGACAGTTGTCAAGTCTACCAGTTATCGTCCTGGTGAGAGTCATCGTGTCCCTGTGACCCGTAGTCAGTATGATGATCCTCGTCTTCAGCAGCGAAATGTGGGCTGTACACCTCTCCGTCGATACCCTAACGGCAAATTAGACGTAAAATATGTAGCACAACAGATCGTTGATTTGGTGCACAAAGCTAAAGACGGCGGAAAGTTAACAGAATTTGAAAAGGCTCTGCTGACTTCGATTCTGCCGGCGCAATTCCATTATCCGGGGATGGATGTTCGGATGACCAGGACGATGGCCCGTATGTCAGACGAAGAGCGTTTGTTGGTCGCGATACTCCTCCAAGGGCACTTGAAGGAAGAAGAGAACTTTAATGCCGGTCGTGGAGGCGGAAGTGTCTCAGGACGAAGCACAAGCCGTAGTTAATATTGAAATACCTGCAGATCGTCTGGAGGGTCTATTTAAAGCTGTTAAAGATCACCATCACGGGTCCGAGCAGGTAGAGTTTTTTGTAAATCAAAATCCGGCAACAAAACGGATGATGAAGACGGTACAGGAAGCATATGACGCAATGACGGAGAGTTTACATCAGCATATTTTGGATGTGTTGAGGTAATAATGCCTCCGTTAAAGTCGGGTCTAACTGTTGAAGGTCTTCGAGTTTTGAAGTTGTTGGTTGACAATTACGGGATGTCGGAACCTAACGCGCTCCGGTTAATGAAAGATGGCGGGCCTGCCTTAGCTGTGGCTCTGCTAGCTATTGCGAGGTGATAGATGCGGTATGATCTAATTGGACCACGACCATTACGACCGGCTGTTTCAAAATCACCTCAACCAGTTTTGGTAGTTTCGATTTTGGATACGTTATCAAAAGCGGATGTTGAATTGTTCATTGCTGTTAGGCAGCATGTGGATTGTTTGAGCAAGGCTCTTAAGGGTAAGGAAGCAGCCGAAGCCTGGGAAAAATTTGAAGCCCCTAAACGTAAAGGGGAAATGCCGACTGGACTTCACCAGATCGCAAAATTTAGCAAGCAGTGGCAAGGTCCGAAAGGTAATGCTCCGACGGTTAGGCATGCTGATATAAATACTCCGGAGCATGATCATGCTCGTTTGGTGGCTAAAAGAATTTATCTCCAAGATAAAATTCAAGGTCATGCAAATGCTGGACACGAGTCTAGTCACCCAATGCTTCAACACCGCCAAAGAGTGTTGGGGCAAGTAGAGGACAAGTTACAGAGTTATGCGAAACGTGGGGTTAGTTCCGGTCCGCAACACCACAAAGATTGGACGATGCATTATACAAGTAACCCACACGGTTCTCACTCTGACGATCATATTTCTATTGGGACAACTTATCACAATAGAGCACAGAATCCGACTCCATCCCCGCAACAAAAAGAGCTGTACCAAAAAACGGCATCGCCGGAGCAAACTGGTGCAAAGGTCGAAGAATCTCATATTGATGTAACTGGTAAGTTTTCCCCAATTCCTCATCCTCATGAGGCGGCGACTGGGGTAGCCCCGATCGGGTCGACTAGTGCGGGTACGGCATTAGCCAAACCAGTATCTACGACAGGTCCAAAAGGTACTGAAGTTGTCAAAACGCCACATGTAGCAAAAAGCACTGACAAATGGATTAGCGACAAGATTAGTCTGTTAGTGCGCGAGGGAAAGCCCCAAAAACAAGCTATTGCTATCGCTCTTGACATGGCGGGGCGCGCAAAAAAATCTGTTCCACTTCTCCTTTCGGTATAAGGCTGTGCCAGGATGCCGATCCCCAAAGACAAGATTGACCAGATTCGGGCTGTTGTTCGCCAGCACGTAGATTGGTTTATTGGACGTGTGTTTGGAAGTCAGTTTACTGATGAGCAGGCTCATGTAGATGCTCCTGATTCAGTACAAGGCTTACCTACTTCATTAACACAAATGTCTTTTGTTCTAGGTAAGGAGGAAGCCCAACTCAAAGAAACCGAGTGGAAAGGTTACAGTTGGGACGATATGGCCCATGCTGCTGAGCAGGTAACGTCGGAAGAACAGGCTCAGATTGATGCGGCTGTATTTTCCACTCATACAAAGTTCAGGAAGTTGGGAGACGATGTTGCTAATGGCGTGTTCGAGCGCCTTTCTATAGCTAACAGTGAGGCGGTGTCCGAGGCTCAGGTACGCGGTATTATCGCTGACAAGATCGAAACTGGTGTTTTGTTAGGACGTAGTCATTCAGCGGTGGCCCAGGAGTTGATCCGGACCCTGCAGGATAAGAGTAGGGATTGGTATCGAGTTGCTGCAACCGAGTTACATCATGCTCGTCAAACAGGCGTAGTGCATGCAATTACTAATAAGCTTGGAATTTATAGTCATGGGGAGGGACCTAATAGTAAGGTTGCCATCGTTCCTGCAAGTGATGCTTGTCAAGATTGTATTCGCCTCTACTTAGAAAATGGTAAGCCGAAGATTTTTCAGTTGTCAGAGTTACTGCAGAATACTGGGACCAACTATGTCCGGCCTTGGCGATCTAACGCCAAACCTGTAATTCCTCCACTTCATCCAAATTGCTATTGCATGTTACGATACGTACCTCCTGGTTGGGGTTGGAACGATAAAGGAAAATTCACTATGACAAAACCAGAAGAAGCGTTTCCAGACCAATTGGGTAAGTCCGTTGACAGTGTTTCACATTCACTCCTACAAGGATCAAATGCTTCTCTTCCAACAGAGGATTACATTCGGCAGATTGATGATCCTGAAGAGTTGCAAGTGTTGAAAAGACGGTTAAAGAAACTCGAGCAGATGTACATACGTGATCGAGATATTCACGAGCGGTTGAAACATCTTTTACACGAAGCGAAAGTTCAGTGGATACGTGTATCAGGGGTCATTGGTGGGAGGAATTCCAATGAGTAGGTTACTGATGTTGGACGAAATGATCTCTAAAGCCAACAGTGGTGATTCATTTCGAGGCGGTGACCCCACTGAAATCGAGATTAAAAAAGAAGAAAAAGAACTCGATAAAGGTGTTAAGAAAACTCAGCGCCTTCCGAAAGATGCCAAGAAGTTAGTAACAGCAATGTTGCATCGGGCGGAAGGTGGTCATGTTTCTAAAAAGCCAAAGGTAATTAAAGCTCAGCCTGGTGAGGAGGCTGGTTCATTCCGTGGGGGTGATCCGGAAGAGATCCGGATTAAGCGAGAAGAAAAGCTTCAAGAGATGGAAGACTCTGGGCAGCTTGAGGATCAGGACATTCAGGCGGAAACTGGGGATGAGCCTACCCAAGAAGAGATTGAGGAGGCTCAAGAAGAGGAAAAGCAAAAGCAGGAGGATCGAGGTAAATCACTAACGGTATCTAAAGCGATGGCGCATATTGCTGGTCAGCAAGTATCCCCAGTGGACACTTTTGGTGACTACAATCCTCTTGATGCTAACGGTGATCCTGTTTCCTTGAAGATCCAACAGGTAGATGAGAAGTACAAAGAGCCTGCTCCTGTTCGTCCTGGTAAAAATCAGCACCGTTTATGGTCAGAGGTGATTGGCACCAAGCTACCCCTGACTGGTGATCCGATTCACCACCTTCGCCGGTACCATGAGCAGGGTAGAACAGAGGAGATGACACGGGAAGCTCGTCTTCTTACCAAAGCGATCAATCGGTACGACACTGGCTTGTTGTCTGTCTGGCGTGAAGATTTTGTTGGCGGCAGCTTTTATACCGGCGATGTTAACAAAGGAATCGGATCAGCCCCAGCGCCTCACCATAAATACGTCAAGCGTTGGTTTGAGGACGGAAAATGGAACTACGCCTACCAGGGTGAGGAACACTCGAACCACGGTATCGGCGCTATGCATGATATTAGCGGTCACACGGTTGAGGTGCATCCTGGGTTCAAGCAGGCGGGTCAGCCAGGATCAGAAGCGAAGGCATTCGAGTATTCACGACGTGCACATTTGGCAGAGGGTGGCGAGCACGATGTGAAGTTGTGGGACCATGATCAAGAACAACTCGTAGATCGAAAACTAGTAGGCAAAGGATCGAAGGATAAAGAAGGCAACATAAAACACGACAAAGAAGGTATGCCCGTAGTTGGAGATCATTACTTCGTCGATCCTAATACTGGGAAGAAGAAAAGAGCAGGTAATACGGTAACTGCCATCGAGAGCAATTTACGGCCTGTGGAAACGGTAAAGGATCCGTACGGTGATCCTTGGATGCACTACCACGTGAAGCAGGGCAGAGATCCGGAGTCTCTTGGTAGGCCACGGGTGGTATTTGATCACCGTAGTAGGTTTAATCCGGACATTGATCCTACTGATCCCAAATCTAAGAAATGGAGTCCAGCTCCTAAGACTAACATAGATCAATTGCGTGAGTGGGTTGGAGAACAGCAGTCGTACATGGAGTTCCTCAAAGAACAAGAGGGACGCGGTCAAATGCATCCCGAGGAGCGGAAAGGCCACGCTAAAGATTGGGAACCTACGTTTGGGCATCACTACGACTATGGCACTGGGCAGCTGAGAGTCGGCGAGGACGGAAAACCAGCCAAGATCGAGCATAAAATAACCAATGCTCTCGAGCGCGGTGATGTGGGTAATTGGAGTTGGAAACCGGATCATTTATACGTCAGAGCTGGTGAAGGAGAACGAGGTCCGTTGTCGAGAGACCAGCATGTCCCTCATGGGCAGCGAGCTATCCAGCATGGTGTTGCGTTCCATATAGAACCCGAACATGAAGCGGAATTTATGCGGCAGATCGCAAATGAGCATGGATCTGCGTTTGCTTCAGATGCTGAGTTTCTTTTGAAGAAGAAGGGTTTGAGAAACTGGAACGGCAATGATCTTGGCACCAGCGAAGGTATGAGAAACGCCAAGATGGAGCTGGCTCAGGAAGCGGTTGCTGGGATCGACGACTATGTTAATTCCTACAACCCAAAAGATCCCCATAAAGGTCGCAGGTTGGCTGAGCACATCAGGCGCAAAGCAGCAGACAACATGGGGCGTGCGATCGATAAGCACATGACCCCAGAAAGTGACCCCAAAAGGTACGCTACGAGGCGAGTGAAAGACTTGGCCCGCACTGTGGCTCGTAAGAAAAAACTGATCGAGCAGGATGTTGCCACTGGTGAAGAAAGTGGTTTTGCCCAACGGAGGAAAGAAACTCTACCGCAACTTGAGGAGGAGCTTGCGCGCCAACAAGCAGCCGCCGGTATGGAAGGTGGTGATGTCCGTTCTACAGGAAGTACGGTTGGTTCGGGAGCATCGAGAAGAACTAGTTCTGAGGGTGGGGAGTGGACAGCTCGACGACCTGCTGGTGGCCAAGCTCGTCAGGGAAGGCAAGAGGGCGGTGTCGGCCACGATATGGGGACTCAACACCTCCCAACTCCCGAACAGGCGGCTCTGCGACGAGAAAGCGAAGAGAAGCGCCGTCAAAGAATGGTAGAAACTGGTGAGGCTGTTGGTAGGGGCGAACTTTCTTCTGAGGAGAGAAAGCTCCATTTAAACCAGTTTGATCAGTGGTTGAAAAAAGAAGGAAAAGGTCATCACGAGATTCTCGGGATGATGAAGGATTGGCACAGGGAAGATCCTCGTGGGTTTGACAAGTATCTTAGTGCTCCGAGCACACCAGCATGGACTAGAACTGCCTACGAGCACCACACTGGGGAATCTACTGGGGAGCATGTGGCTGACCCCAAAGAATTTGAGAGATCGATTAATTATCATTCTCTGTTGATGGCTGCTGATGTGTTAGCGAAAGCTGAAGAAGAAACCGAAGACGATCAAGATCAAATGCACTACGTTTGGCGCGAAGGCGAACCAGGTGCGTATAAATACATGTATCAGGATAACTTCGGCGAGCACGTCAGAGGCACTAATGCTCCTGAGGGTCATCCCCACCATGATCCAGAAGCTGGGCCACCGGAGATTCATCCACATGAGCCGACTCGGGAGACCGCACCTCATATATTCGATGAGTTCGGTAGAAAGCTCCACAGACCAGCGCCGGAAGGTGTTGAGACTGAACCCAACACGGCATATGATCCTGAAGTAAATCATTGGGCGCATAAATACGAGGACCCAGAGACTGGTAACGAGGAATTCATTTCGCTGCATCGTGACCGTGTCGGCAACCACCGCTTGGCGTTGAATGAGGATATCCGGCAGGTGGATTCGCAGCTTGAGAAGGTGAGGCAGTTTTACTTGCGGCTGATCCAGGGGGAAGACCAGCGTCAGAAAGCAGTAGGTTTGGTGCTGGCTCTTGTTGATCAGGCGAGAGCGTTGTCAGACGGTGATGATAGTGGTCTTCTGTCGATGAAGATCAAAGACGTGTCGATCACTGGTAACGCGTTCAAGATGAAGTACAAGGACGCGAGCGGGTCCCCACACATAGTGACTGCTGTGTTAGATTCTGCAGCTGCTAGTGCTCTGCATGAGTTGGCCCAAGGCAAAAAGCCAGGCGACAAGGTGTTTGAAGTAGACGGTCAGCCAATTCAGCAACGTGAAGTAGCGGCTGCACTGGATGAGCAGTTTGGTTTGCAACTGAAACAGTTCCGTACTTACCACGGTACGGAATTGTTCTCGAAAGAGTTTCAACGTATCGTTGGAGAGCAGGCTTCTTTAGAAACCAAAGACCTTCCACGACTTGCTGACAAAGCTTATGCCAGGGTTATGCGAATGATGGGTCACCAAAAGGTCGATCCTAATATGGCTCAAAAGACAATTGTTGACCCGGTCACGGTTGAAGCGTTGTTCATGTCCGCTATCCACCACCACGACCCCAAAACTGGAGAGGAAGTAGAGAAGGCATATAAGCTCCATGGAAGAATGATTTTCCAAGGCATGCCGGTTTCTATCGAGAATAGGAAGGGGTCTGTTAGGAAATGGAAAGACAAAGAAAGCGGCACTGAAGGTAAAACCAAGATGCATTACGCTTACGGATACATCCGTGGGACGGAGGGTATGGATGGCGACGAGGTTGATGTGTATATCGGTCCCAATAAGGAATCAGATAAGGTTTTCGTCATCCACCAAAAGAAGCTTCCCGATTTTAAGGAGTACGACGAAGACAAGTGTATGCTGGGATTCGACACGGGGGAAGAAGCCAAACGAGCCTTCTTGAAGCAATACGATGATCCTCGTTTCTTCGGTAGCATGTCAGTGCTGACCTTGGACGAGTTCAAGGACAAGCTTCAGGCGACGAAGAAGCGTCCTCAGATAATCAAGGGTCAGAAAGAGTTTCGTCCGCACGAACCTACTTCAAAAACCCCAAGCGAACCTGGGTATGTCTACCATGCCACTAACGACTGGAGTGCTCACGACATAGCTCATGCGGGGCATTTGGAAACTCACAGTCCGTCTCATGGGACAAACCAGTCTACTTGGCCTGACGGAAGCACTGAGAAAAGATCTTATTGGTCCAAGCAGGCGGGGTTGGTTCATTCGTTTGCCCCAGAGGGGGGCGGGGGTCCTGTGATATTAAGGACCCCTCACAGAGACCATTTTAAAACTGAACGAGGCACAGGAGATATTGTAACCACTAAACCTGTGCATGCGGATCATATAGAAATACGACACGAGAATGGATCCTGGCACCCGATAAAACATGCTTACGGAGTTGCTAAGTCTTTGTGTTCGCTGTGCTCTAAGTCTTGGGGCACGTGCGAACACTCGGAGCTGATCGAGAAGGCGTTCCGAGGCAGCGCAGACACTGGTCCGGTTACGTGGACGGTTTCAGTGTCTCACCCGGAGCGGACTCCGGACGAGGAAGCGTTTGGTGCATGGATCCATAACCACCCGCAGCATGAGCATGACCAACATTGGTCAGCATTTAAACATGCTACTAAAGTAGAAGATCTTCCTGAACCGGATCACGGCAGAGAGTATGCTCACGGTGGGGATCAACCTGATCGACACCACCCAGTGTTCGATCAAGAGGAGTCGTATCATCACGGTTCAGATGAAGAAGAAGTGGAACAGCAGCCTCAAGGAGAGGAGCAGGAACCCGAAACTGTCAAATCCATACTTGATTCTATGCTTCGAGTAGCGAGTTGACTATGCAGCGGTTGCTGACATGTAGGTGCGGTGAAGTTATCGTTAAATCGGTTAACGAAAAAACTAAAATACACAACAAAGTCATAGTGTTCAGTTCTGGGAAAGCGTTTGCGGTGTGTAAGTCGTGCGGAGCTGAAAATGAGGTTCCGATGCAATTAGATAAGCGAGAATTAAAGGAAGAGCATCGGCGTCCCTGTCTTTTCTTGCGAAAGGGTTAAAGATCCCTTACGATCTTTGCTTGACAGGGTAGATCTCATAAGTTATTGATCTACTCAACAATCGGACGACTCCAATAAAGGGAGATCAGGCATTGCGCCTGGCCTCCCTTTTTGCTTTTGGACCGAATACCATTACGTGGGTAGGTAACGTAACGGATCAAATGCTAGACATCCTTAGTCCAAATGGTTTCGAATTTTGGGTTCCTCTCTCACTGGAGAAGTCCCAAAGTAAGAGCAAAGATGGTAAGCGATGGATTGAGGGTATCGCCTCTACCGCAAGTCTAGATCTCCAAAATGAGATCGTACTACAGGCTGGAATCGACACCAGTTACTTCCTGAAGCATGGGTATTTCAACAATGATCATAAGCCTGGGTTTGCCAACAAGGTTGGTCAACCAACTGAGTGCAAGATCACCAAAGAAGGCTTGTGGGTCAAAGGCTATCTGTTCAAGAACAAGAAGGTGGCTGACGACATTTGGGAGATGGCCAACTCCCTCGAGGCTTCAGGGTCAGACCGGAAACTGGGTTTTTCCATCCAAGGTAAGGTCCTGCAGCGTCGCGGAAAGACCATAGTCAAGTGTTGGATCCAGGATATTGCTATTACAGCAGCCCCAATCAACACCAATACTTGGTTGGACGTTGTGAAAAGCCTTGATGCCCTACCACCTGACATTTGGTGTGACGAAACAGGCTGTTACGTTATTACTCCTGATGTCGCCAATAAAGCCATGAAAGCCTCAGAAGGTAAATGTTGCGGGGCGTGTAACTGCACCGGTGGTGCTCGAGATCAGGATAAAGCTTTCAAGCCAGAGTCCATGGATTTGCAAAAACAGGACGAAAAGGACCCTGACCAAGAGAAAGCACTCCAGGCTACAGGTAGTGTTCTTGTCCCCGAGAGCCTGGATGGGGAAGCGAAAGATCAGGATTGGGGTCGTACTGATCCTAAAAAGAACGAAGATACCAAAAAATCATTGATGCCTGATGAACAGCTAAGCTTCGACGAGTCCGTAGTTTTGTTGCAGGCATACAAGGGGTTCACACAGCCGGAAGCCAAAATCGTGGCCAAGGCTGTCTTTCACATGAATGGGCTCTAAACAGGAGGCGTAAGATGGCTGGAGACAAGGCCACGATTTCGCGTGAGAGCTTCTACAAGAGCTTGGGTAAGCTCGAAGCCCTCGCGGGTGTGCAACAGCAGACTCAGCAGCCACAGCTCAATCCGGAAGCAATCGTTGAAAAGATGCAGAAGGGTGAGCAGTTGACGGCAGAGGAAATGGATCTGGTTAAGTCCCAGATTTGTACTGGTCCGAACAGCGAACGGACTAGTTGGCCAGGAGGGCAGACCAGTGATGTCCCTGGAAATGGTCCTGGGGCCGATAAGATCAAGCCAAACGGAACCGACTATAACGAGCGCGGTATGCGTAAGTCGATTGCAGAGAAGGTTGCTAAAGGTCTCCCGTTGACGGCTGACGAGCTGGCTCTGCTTAAGTCGGATCTCGAAAAGGGAGACGAGGTCGGCGGGTCCGTAGAGAAGGCCAAAGACGACAAAGACAAAGAAGAGTTCGGTCGAGATATCGGCAAGAGCTTCAATGAAGTAGTCAACGAGAACGACACCCTACAGAAGGGGATTGAGGTCTCGGAATTCCTTAGTGAATTCGCTAAAAGTTTCGGTTCAGGAATAGAGGCCAGCGAGAACCGAACGATGGGTTTTGTGCAGGATATTGGCCAGCAGCTATTCACCGCACTGCACGAGTTTAAAGCCGAGCAGGCGGATTTCAACAAGTCGCTTGCTGAATCGATAGTCAATATTGGTCACGGCGTCGCTGGCTCGATGGAGCAAGTACAACAAGTAGCAGAAATGCCGGCTGGACCTCCTCGGAGTCAACAATTGCGCGCAATTCCTGGTGGTCAGGAGCGGCAAGGTTTTGTGCAGAAATCGTTGGGCGGGCCTGGTGAGGGAATTAGCAAGTCGATGATGACCGAGGTGATGACCGATATGCTCGAAAAGGGCGAAGGTGGGATTCAGCCAGTTGAGATCATCAAATTCGACTCAACAGGGGAAATTCGTCCTGAGCTTCAGGCTAAGATTGTAGCCCGAATTCAAGGAGCTGGCCAATAGGCCGTAACCGGTGAGGTAGGGATCGGCTGGCGGACGATCTTTTAGACCTCTCGCAAACACGCAACAGGAGTTCTCACATGTACGGACAGATTGGGTTGCGTCACTACGAGGGCCTCAACGGCTTCGGCTCTGTGCCCGCGCAGGACGTTCATGAACTTAGCAAAGCTCTCGAAGCTGGCTATCAAGTAACGAATCAAACGGGTGGTTCTGCTCTCCGAGTAGAGAGTTTGGAAGCATCGCTCAAGGTGGTGTCCTACACCAACCACCACATTAAGTTTTGGAAAAAGATCCCGAAAAGCCCAGCATATTCAACGGTTGAAGAATATAATCAGCTGGTAAGTTATGGGCCGAATAGTTTTGCCTTCACTCAAGAGGGCGAGCTTAGCCCAGCAACTGACACGCAGTATGCTAGGCGTACTCAGCTGGTAAAATTCCTTTCAACGACCAGAGAAGTGACCCACCCAGCCACTCTCGTTCATCCCGCACATGGTGATCTTATTGCCTTGGAGAACCAGAATGGTATTCTTTGGCTTCTCGAGCGGGTTGAAAATGCGCTGTTTACCGCCGACAGCTCTCTGGCTGCTGACGGTGAGGCAGAGCAGTGGGATGGCCTCGATGCTCTCATCGATGCTACCTCGTTCCTAGATCTCCAAGGTAATCCGCTGAGCGAGTCTCCTGTTGAAGAGGCTAGTAATGTTCTCGTTGAGAACTATGCTTACCCGACGGATCTATTCCTCGGAACCCGTGTGCTTTCGGATCTCGTTAAGACGATGTATCCCCGTGAGCGGATAACTTTACCAGCTCCGGTGAATGGCACTATTGGGCAGTCGATTAACTCAATGGCTACGCAAGCGGGGCATATTGAGTTCAATCCCGATGTATTTATTCGGGCTTTACCTTCTCCACCAGCTGCAGCAACTTCAGCTAGCGCACCAGCTACACCAGCTTCTATTACTTCGGCGTTGTCCGGTACCGATGGTGACTTTAACAAGGGCATTCAGTCGGGCACTGTTGAGATCGCTTACGCTGTCACCAGTTGTAACCGTTTCGGTGAATCCGCTCCGGTAATTATCGCTGCCAACCAGGCGATAACCCAGGTGCAGAAAGATGCAGGCAACCACGTTGATCTGCAGGTTACCAATGCTGCGTCTATTGGTGCTTTCCCGCCTGAATATTTCCGTATTTATCGGTCGCTTCCTTTGGCGTCCGGGGCAGCGGTTCCTACGGCGGTTACGGATTTCAGTCTTGTTCTTCAAGTGGCAGCTAGTAACCAGACGGCTGGCGGTACTACTGATGTTGATGATGTCAACTTCCTGTTGCCGTTCACCAATATCGCTTACATGGGTGAACTGACTCCGTCAGTGATTACGTTCCGTCAGCTTGCACCGATGATGCGACTTGATCTCGCAACTCTTGCTCCAGCTTACAGATGGCAGATCTTGCTTTACGGCACGCCAATTCTGTTTGCTCCAGCTAAGTGGTTGCGGATGATCAATATCGGGCAACTGACCTAATAAACTCCTAGCGCCCGGTGGCGGTTTGTGGCTGCCACCGGGTTATTAAAATACTATTGCGTAGGTTTAGGGACGAAATGGCACCAGAACCAGACGACAGTAACCTAAAGATTCATGAACTAGTTGATCGTCAAGGGAAACTGTCCGCAAAAGGGAAGGATGTTAATACGGTGTTGGGAGATGTTTATAAAGCATCTGAAGCCAGCAACGGTAATGTAACCCAGAAAGAAATGCCGATGATCACGCTAAAGCACCGATGGATGCGCAATCGGAATCTAGTTGTGGGAGTCACAGTATTCCCATTTAATGACGAGGGAGTAGCCAAGATTCCGAATATTGCAAATTCGAGTTTGGATGCTGCAGCATTGATCAAACGATCTAACGGCCTAGTATCCTATCTCGAAGAATCGAAAAAAGAAGTGACCGCTTCGAAGTTGGAGAAAAAAGAAGCGGTCACTTCAAAGCTTCCAAAAGAGGAAGTAAAAACTGAGGCTGCGAAGGCAGAATCAGAGGTTACAGCCCCAAAAGAGGAAGTAAAAACTGAGGCTGCGAAGGCAGAATCAGAGGTTGAAGCTCCTAAAGCAGCTCCTGGAAAACCGGTTCAGCCTCCAAGGAAGCCTGGTAAGAAAGGGCCTCCGAAGAAGCCGCCTGGCCGAAACAGGTAATACATAGGAGATTTAGATGGCTGACATCAGAACTGTAACCGTAGTCGAAGACTCTGGCTCAGAAGAGCTGAAGAGGCTGCGGAAAAGTTACAATGCTCTGTTGGAATCACTTGGTACTTTTATGGACTCGGTTGAAACCGCAGCTGGTGCTTCTGCAGCTGCTGCAACAGCGTTTCTAGCCGAGATTGAAACCGACTCAGCAGAAGTAGTGGCTATCGGCGGTGATCCGAATGTTGGTAATAATCCATCACGATCACCATCGTCCTAATTTGTTGCTTACTCACCATAATATACCGACGCTTAGCGTTCGGCCATAGAAACTTCACGTCATTGTCCCTCCCACCAATTGGGGACTTCGAAAACTAGGAGGAACCGATGTTCAAGCCAGGGCGACCTGTGCATCCATCGAACGGGACGGGCACTGCACCGGACGCAGCTACGACTCCCGAGGGTACTTTGATCTCATTTGGTTTGGGGTCAACTGTGAGTCGGCAATCAACAATACAAGTTGTTGTTACGAATCGCGAAGCTGCACAAAATCTTGAGATCAGTTTTGCTAACGGGAGGGATGGCAGGTGGTTTGCTGTCGCACCCGCAACTACGATCCAATTTCCGATATCTACACATAATTGTAGGCTTCGCGGAGCTTCGGGCGGTACTGCAGCTTACTCAATTATGGGTGTGATCTAATGATTTTAAGACCTGTATATGCTGGAACGGGGGCTAATGCCGAGAAAACCGCTGAGTTGTCTGGGACTTATGACGGTACGAATAGGATCTTTGAACTTCCTGAACCTGTACTTCACTCGCCACCTATTCCATCTGTAAAGCTGTATCACGGCGGTAGACGAATGAAGCATCGAGAGTTTGAAGTGTTTGAAAGTGTAGTTGGCAGTGGATTAGACAGAGTTCGCTTAACTGAGTTTTCACCTGGGCCTAATGCGATTTTGTTTGCGGATTATCAAGCCGCATAGCCAAAGGAGAGTAGGAAATGACAGTTAGAGATGGTCTCATTGATCCAACTTATGACATTCAGGGTGCGGTGGAGGCATCGAATGCTCGCGACTTGGCCGATGAGCAGAATCAGAGAGGGGCTCAGGACGGGTCACAGGCCACGGGTAACGGCACTACTGACAATATCACCGCTCCAGACGGCGATGGCGTACAGACAGCCACAGTAGCAGGGGCAAGCTTCGCAGCCAGTATGGTTGGGAAATTCGTTACGGTTGCTTCGGCAACCAATGGTGCTAACGATGGGTCGTTCTACGTCACAGCTCAAGGCGGAACGACAATTAGTTATGTCAATGCTACTGGAGTAGTAGAGGCTAGCACTTCCGCAACCTTCGATGTGTACGCTCCGTACATGATTGAAGATGACATCGGCTTCACCCAGACGGACCGGAAGAACATCAAGGGCACGGCGCAGCACTACACCGACGTACCAACTTACCAGCGTCCAAGTGCCATCGGTACGGATGTCGACGATAATTTGACCAATCTTGCAGGTCAAACAGCAAAAGCGCTGACTACGGTCAGGACCGTTAAGCAGGCAGGGATTGTTCTTCGTCCAAGCATTACGGATGGTGATTTAACGTTAGCCATCGGTGACGAAACAGCCGAATTTACGGGCTACCACTTCATCGCTGGGGACCTAGATAGTTTTATTACGATATCCGGATCGACTGATGCGGACGGTACTTATCGTATCAAGGCGGTTACAGACGGTAACACGTTGGAGCTAGAGGGTCTCAACTCGGCCACGGCTGAAGGAAGCATTACGTGGGTACTCGAGGGCGACCTCAAGGGTATTCTGTCGAGCAGAAGCTATGCTGATGCTGTTGATCGTCGGGGTATACCCATTGCTGATAGTGGTGAGTACGATGCAACCAATTACGATGCTACCTTTACTGATATCATTGATCCAGTAGCAGGCGGACGTCCCTCTGAAGAAGATGGTGACGAAATCTATGCTCGGTCTTTCGGTGATGACAAAGAGCCAAACGCCGGTTCTACGAATGAGGGAACAAGATTCTTTGTTCAGCTTATTACAGGGGACAATGATGGCTCGGCTACCGATAGCTCCTTAGAGCCCATTTCAGGCCGTAGTGGATCTGCCGCTTCGTTAACTGGTGCAAGCACTACTGTGACTGGGTTGACGGGTATGACCGACCAAGACATCGGTCGGTACTTAACCATCTGGAACTTAGCTGCAGACGAAGCCGACCATCGTATGATCACGGCGGTCAATTCGGCCACTAGCGTTGATTTGGCTGGTAGTAACTTTACTGCTGATGCTTCTGGTGCGATTAATTGGCAAGTCAGTCGACACCCAGATACTTGGGATTTCTATAATGGTGATCGGTATCGTAACGATGAATTGTCGGAGACAGCTCATCGTACTACTCTGATTGGTGGTATCCAAGCTGATGCTGAAATTACTCTTGATATTGCACAGGTTCGTGAGTTTATCGGAGCAGCAGATGGGGATACTACTCCTGATCTAAGTAACACTGGAAATTACTTCCCGTTTAGTGACTTGTCGAATCCTTCAGATACTGATCTGGAGGAGATTGTTAATATTCTGAACCAAGAAATTGGCAATCGAGATTATTCTGCTGGGGCTCTTGCTGCAGTGTCAGGGCTAGCCGATGGGCAGACCATCACAGCTAGCATCGAAGCTATAGCTAATGCTATAGCTGGATCTAGTGTCACTAGAGTTATTGAGCGGCTGTCTTCGGCAGTGCCTAAGAACACAGCGCACACCCTACCTGGCAGCAATACCTACACAGTTGATGCCACAGACAATGGACTCAACATGGATGTGTTCTGGAGAAAGCAGTTACGCGATCCAGGGCCTAACACAGTTCAAAGTAACGATTATGAGGAGACTAGCACTACTCAGATCACTCCTTACGAGACGATCAAAGCTGGTGACTCGATCAACTTTATGATTAGGCAGTAACTTTAAGGCGGCAAAGATGCGATCTAACAAGGTAGATTTGGTGATGGGAGAGATTCCAAAACTCATTAAAAATGAGGATGGAAAAATGGTCCCTAATCCAAATTATCCGTCTGATGGGAAGTGCAAAACTGGACATCTGATTCCAGGTGCTCGGTTTTTTGCTATTTCTGGTCGCACTTTGCCGCCCGATCGTCATGGAGTTTATTGTGATGCTTGCATAGCAACAGCCAATAGGATAGCCAGTGGCAGAAAACGATCTTGATAGTGTTGTTAAAGGTGGCACGTCGACGGACCAAAAGAGAACGGGAACAGCTGTTCAACATATTGTTTCTCTCCGTAAGGAGATGCAGCAGCTCATAGATCAAGGAGGGGCAACTCCGGAACTGTTCGAAGATACGCTAGCAACAATTCTCAGAGCTTTCGAAGTAGAGAGGGTGGATCAAGAAAGACAAATTAGAGACTACGAAAGAAAGATTGAATTTTGCCGCGCTACTCAAAGAGCGGCCAGTCAGTATTCTAGCCTTATTGTTGGAATACTAATGACCAAGTCTAGGGAGTCCCGCTTACCAAAAACTGAAGTAGCACCGATAAAGAACGGGGAAAGGATCTCTGATAAAGAGATGCTTCAACGTATTTGCGCTTGCGGATGTGTAGACGCTGAAGATGAAGCCAATTGTGATTGTGTATGCCACCAAGGTGGATACTGCGATAACCCTAACTGCGTCACATGCCCTGCCCGCCGGCTTGAAGATGAGGCCGGGAAGACAGATGGAAAATTAGCTGAGGTAAAACCGGTTACCAAAAAGAGATCAACACGTAAACCTGGTAAAAAATCGACTAGGAAGAAGAAGTAGTGCCCGGAGGGATTGCAAAAGAAGATCTTGAAGATCTGGATATTGTCGATGCCGTAGAGTTAGCGTCTGACGGAACATCTGAGATCTTTAGTGGAGTAACAGTTGTTTCTACAACTGCTGCTACAAAACAGGTCGCAGTGTCTGGTATTGATCTTTACCGTGATCCTGAGCAATTGGAGTCCGAAGATGTTATTACTCTCGCCGGTACGACGGGGGCCGATGGGACCTATACAGTAGATTCCATAATAGATTCGGTAACGTTTTCAGTTTCAGAATCTATAGTCGATTCTACTGGCGGAACCTGTAGTGCGGTTCACCGATCTGGGTCTCTTCGAGTTGGTTTTGATCCAACTGGGTTAGACAACACGACTGCTACTAATGTCCAGGGTGCCTTATCTGATTTTGATGAAGCAATTACTGCAGGTGGTGGTGGAATCGATAGGGCTTGGCGTAGGCATTTCATGCTGATGGGAGCTTGAGTTAATGGCAGAGACTCTAAAAGTACTAGCACAATCAAATCCGTCAGCATTAACGTTGACGGATATGTACACGGTACCTACTAGTACTTCTACAACTGTTTCTACTATTACAATATGTAATCAAACATCTCAAAAAGCTACAGTAAGAGTGTCAGTAGCTGTAGACGGTGAAGCTGACTCGGATAAACAGTATATTTTCTACGATATAGAAGTCCTAGGTAACGACACATTGTCAGCTACTATCGGAATGACTCTGTCAGCAGCAGATGTAGTCAGAATTTACTCGAGTTCTGTTAGTACGTCGTTTAACCTATTCGGTGTAGAAGTATCATGAGTATAACTAAGTCACTACTCTCTGTTCTGCTAAAGGATATAGAGGGTAATGAAGTTAAGATAGTCAATCCGGGAAGCGAGTATTCGTTATACGTTAGAGATACTCAACAATTAGAAGTTCTTAAAAGTATACTGAGTCAACTGAAGTTAACCAACTTGTATTTATCGAAACTCGTAGACCTAGAACTACCTTCAGACATTTTTGATGAGGACTGAGTATGCTAATTAACGATGGAGGAGGCTCAGGCAGAGCAGCTGAGGTAAACGCAGACCGTATGGTCCTTGCTGCATCTGTCTGTAAAGATATAGCTGCTTGGAAAGCTCTAAACGGTCGCCTGTTCCTAGTAAACACAGGTATCCTTAGTGTAACAACAACCGAAGGTTTGATGGCTTGGTTGTACTACGGCTCTACCACTAAGTATCTAGCTATAGCTAATATGAGTGTAACATGGAATGGTGGTGACACTAACGCTGATAAACATCTAGAGATAACTTACCATGCTGGTGACACCCAGCCAGATACTAACATATCAGTCGGTACTATAAAGAACGCTAACACAGCTAGTCAGTTAACTTTAGAAGGCAGCTCTCTTCTTTTATGGAACGGTACCGGTACTGGTATGACAGGCCATACTGAGGGTTCAGAGATCTCTGAGTCAGTTGCGATGCCGGCAACTTCTGAGACTCTGATCAATGGGAAAATGATAGTAGGTCCTAAGACATCTTTGAGTTTGTACGCTAAAGGTGCTGAGGCAGGTAAGATGGCATTCACTGGTTGGTTCTTCGAATACGATCCTGAGGAGTTGGAGATCTAATCATGTTGAAGATAGCTGATGGAACAGGTAGTGGGTCTGAAGCTAAGGTAACAGATGATAACGAGTTAGTTACCTTATCTACTTCACAGTGCATGTCACTTAAAGCTTCTATCGATGGTAGAGCTTTTGGTATAACTACACCTCTTCTAACAATTACGACTACAGGTGGTAGAGTACTGTGGTTGACTAACACTAGCGACACAAAGAATGTCTACATATGGTCGTTAGCGTATGCTTGGAATGGTGGCAGCACAAACTACAATAAACCTCTAGAAGCGAAGATGGTCGTAGGTGATACAGAGCCTACAACAAACACGACTGATTACACCGCTATCTGCATTAACACTGGAAAGCAAACCACCTTCCAGATTGATGCTAAGTACTGGGATGAGGTAGGTGACGGCATGACTGGTTATACTGCGGGTGCTGAGTGGTTACCTCAGTTTATACCTGTAGGGACACATGTTCTAGAGACGTTAGGTTCTATAATCGTATCTCCATCAGCTAAGCTTTCTGTTAACCTTAAAGCTATAGGTGAGGTTGGAGAAGCCTCTATAGGTCTACTAGGGTATGTAGATTGAGTATAAATTCTAGCATAAAAGACGGTGAAGGCACTAGCCGTTTAGCTGGTGTGACTGTAGATCACGCTCTAAAAGTCACTCAGGTAGAGGAACGTGCTATATACCTGTCTCCTGAGATTCTTACACGACGAAAGCTATTCATAGACTTTCTGCGTAGACTCAGTGATGACTCCAATGATATGAATGTTGATGGTTCATCAACAGCACAAGAGTTTGTCCTTGTTGCTGCTGAGTCAGGTGTACGATGGATAGACAGAATAAGAGTCATAATAGAAGGCAACAACTTCGACCTGTCTGCATCAGGTGATTTCCGTAGATGGGGTTCAGTAGCAGCTAGCCCTGGACTGACTAACGGCACAGAACTTCATGTTGAGCAAGGTGGTGTAACAACAGGTATCTTCGCAGAGTCCGTCAAGACTATGGGCGACCTGTTCTATTACCAGTCAGGGTACGAGAATTTTATTAATGCTGTAGATAGTCAAGCAGACTTCTTATCTATCGATTTACAGATGCCAGTTACTGTAGCTTTACCTCTAGGTGTCGGAGATAGAATAGTCTGTACAATTAACGATAATCTAGTTGATGCTGATTTTCTAAAGTTCCAGATGATCGTCTCAGGGTACCAGGAGATCGGTTCTGATGAATAGACCTCCTATAAGAGTTTTTATAAACGAGTGGGATCCATTAACTCTTACTACGTCATACGGTGAAGCTCACTCGATACTAGGTGAGGGTCTTTTATTTGGGTTTATATTGAGACTAAACAGCGACTCAGGTGTCTCTTTAAAATTAACTATAGACGAGGACTCATGTTTTGAGTTGAATTTATCTGATTTTAGGTCTAAGTATAATCCTGATTATAACAGTTCTGGTTTATACTACAGTTCTGGGTTGTGGGCTTTTAGACCACCTCACTCAATAAGGTTTAACCTGTTTAAGCTAGAAGCGAAGAAGTCAACAGGTACACGACGAATAGACTACGGTGTTACTGAGTGGGGTAGGTTCTGATGGAAGTTTTTAAGCTAGGTTATACAAACTTTAAAACTGTATTCCAAGCGAACTCAACTTGGAGTGCTTACCACGAAGTTACTAGTAGCGACACGGTTATAGCGTACTCAGGCAACAGGAATTATTTGTATAAAACAGAGGTATCACCTGATGACTACGCGGATTGGCAGTCTAACTTTTCTGGCTCAGTAGAAATCACGGAGGAGAGCGAAGCTAAGGCAATGATCCTAGGGTTAGGTTTTGTACCCGATAGCCCTATAGAGCCAGACGGTAAGCCTGTATTTGTTCCTGCTCCGTTTACAGACGGTCTGTACATGTTCATCTCTTCTCAGGGAGATGACCTAACCGGTTCAGTTATATCTCGTGGCGAAGGTGCTCTGCTAAGAATAACATACGCAGGAACACCAGGAGAAGCAGACACTAAGGAAGCTGTTATAACTTTCTATGAGACTGTCGAGATGCACGATGGTCACTCTAGCTGGTTTCCAGCTATGTGGGGAGTTGACGACAGTTCAACTAAATGGGGACACGAAGATGACAAACAAAGTGTTTTAGTTAGAGTCCCTGCGACTTCAGTTACACCTAACGGTTCTAATGAAGGTAACTGTAATCTCGCTGCGGCTCAGCAACTGACGCCTTGGGACAGCGGTACAGAGTACGATCCAGGAGACTTGGTAACGCATAACGGTGTTAACTACTACTGCCATACGACTAACACTAATCAATCTCCTCCTAACGCTGCGTACTGGATAAATATGGTTAACGTGATAGTGCCTGCAGCAGGTGACGGAGCTTATGATGTTGACACGTCCGAGGCTATAGCAGTTCCTCTAGAAGGTTCAGGGTACTGGGATTACGACCAATGGAGCGACACTCTAACCCCATCATCGTCTCCAGGTTCTGCGGACTACATGCTATTTGACTTTGCTATGGACGATATACACTTAGTCAAAAACATGTTGTGTATAGACAATACAGGGTCATGGGAGCTGGATGCGTATAAGGTTGAGCCTATCCTAGCAAGATGGAAGTTTGTTTTACAATCTACTAGAGTTGACGCTGAGGATAGAGGTGCTGCGTCTATAGCAGGTAGGTTCACTTGTTTTAGAGAGGATACTACTTAATGCCATTACCTAAGAACTGGAAGAAAAGAGACTATGTTCCTAAAAAGATACGAGAGGAACTAGAGAATATAAAGATTAATAAAGCTCTACCTAAGGAAGTGTGGCAATCTATAAAGAAAGCCGCGTTACCTGAAGGACAACAAGGTTGACGATTATATCACTAGCTATATCCGGTTGAGGCGACAAAGGAGTTTACGTGCCAAAAAAGCTGACAGCGAAGACACTTCAGCGCCTTAAGGCCGAAGCTGAAAAAAGTCGAAAGAGAACGTTGAGCAATGACGACAGCTTTTGTTTTCCCAGGGGGCGGTGATTTAGGAGCCTTTAGTGTTGGGGTCGCCGAGGCTCTTAACGAGTTAGAGATTCGCCCTGATTTTATCTGTGGAACTTCTACTGGAGCTTTAATTGCTCCGATGGTCTCCATAGGGGAGCACGAGGAACTTTCCCGTATTTACACGACGGTGACTAAACGCAACATCATGCGGTCGAATTGGTGGAGACCTTGGAAGTTGTGGAGAGAAAGTCTCTACCATACCGAGCCCCTCGAGAGACTGATCCGAAAAACTATGGCTGGGAATCGTTATGATCGATTGATGAAGTCTGAGATTCCAGTTTTTTTGTGTTCGGTTGCTTGTCAAACTAAAGAGATTTGGTATTGGTCTCAGACGTCTACAGCTCATCCTCAAACTTACAAATGGGAATCGTTCGATGAGTTCGTTCGAGCTGTTCTGGCGAGCACTAACCAACCTGTAATTATGCCGCCGGTTAAATTAAACGGGCAATTGTGTTTTGACGGTGGTGTTCGTGAAGTGATTCCGATTACATTAGCTTACCAGTTAGGTGCTAGTAAAATCATTGCTGTTTCTCACAAACCGAAAACTTCAACAACACCTTCTTCTACTCCAGAGAATATTGCGGAAATTGGAATCTGGTCAATTGATACCATGCAAACGGAGATCCAGAAAAACGATGTTGCGGTAGTCCCAAATAAGGAAGATCTCATTATAATACGCCCACATAAAACTTTGCCTTCGAATGGCCTTGAATTTGTTCCGGAACATATGCGTTTGATGAAGAGTTTGGGCTACACACGAACTCGAGAAATGCTTGGTTAACGGGAGAGACCAATAGACGATGAGTGCGTTGCTACAGGGGTTGCTAAAGACTGGCGCACCGTGGGGTATTCTATGTGCTGTTTTGCTTTTTGGAATTTGGGTGTTGTGGAAGAGGTGTAATATTCTTTCCGATCGTCTTTACGAATTGGCTATTTCTTAAGTTAAAGTGAACACAGAAACCCAGAAAGCTATTCAGTCGGTCGAAAAGGACGTTGAAGACATTTGTCGGAGAGTTAAGTTATGAGTGGCCGACCAGAAGACGATACAACCTCGGTCGGACGGATTTTAGTTGCCATGGGACTTTGTACTCCTGGACAAGTAGCAAGGGTGGTTGAACTTCAGAAGAATTCTTCTTCCGAAGATAGAATAGGGATTTTTTTGGTAGCTCACGGGCTCATTAGTATGGAGCAGCTGGAACTTGCTCTAAGTGCCCAAGAGGGCTTAAGATCCAAAGCAAAGCATAAACGAGCATTGGCACAAGCATCGATTGCACAGCAAAGTGGATCGTCAACGATGGAGTTAGCAGATCGTGTGCGTGGTAGGGCCGCTGAGGTGAGGAGGAAAACTGGGACCGATTTTCCGGCTGTTACTTCATTAGCGGTGTCAGAAAGAGAAGATTGAATGTGTGCTAAGAAGTCAGATTCTAAAAGTGAGCACATTCGATGTAAAGAACAACTTGATGATATAATTGAGATTTTAGCCACACACGGAAGAATTTTAGAGAAGCACACGGATTCGATCGGCGATATAGGAGCTGTATTAAAAAAGATCCAATCAGACATTGCTAGTATTAATGAGCACCAGAAAACACAAAATCAGGTGGTAGCTGGTATCCACCGACTGTGGTCTAAGTTGAAGTGCATAGCCCCAGAGGAGGGGAAAAATACGAAATCAGACGCAAAAATGGACGTTGATGATTTTACGCGTCTAACTGCGTCGAATGAAATCCGTCAGCTTGGTTTATCGATTGTGAAACCAGATGACAATAGTGATTAGCTCAGATTCCTATGTTGGGTTTGAACGTTGGCAACTTGCACGAGAATACAAACGGGCGAAACAGAGCCCATTGTTGTCTTGATCTTAGATGCCAGCGGAGATCCGTTAACGGGTCTGACGGACATCAAGATCAGGGTTAGGCGCGCTAGTGATGGATTCTATTTGGACTGGTCGGACAACACATTCAAGGCTACGCCGGTGCAGTTACTCCAGCAGCTTGAAGAAATTTCCGCAACTTATAGTCCAGGAGAATACCATTTGGATACGCTAACTCATGTTGGAGGTTTTGACACATCAACAGTAGTGCAGACTGTAGATGAAGAAGTTTATTTCTTCACTTCAGTTCAGGATGGTGGCACAGATGCTTCGAACCCCATCCAAGTAGGCGAGATTAAAGTCGGCGGATTCGTTGATGATATAGTTGAAGATCGATACCCAGTGATCTTCTAGGAGAGGACAAAT
>Ga0180433_10002709_pt1 | contig 26906 bp, 26 predicted proteins | sample SS_ome_8_FD_132980 | JGI IMG/M metagenome (GOLD analysis project Ga0180433, IMG submission 132980) | Hypersaline lake sediment archaeal communities from the Salton Sea, California, USA - SS_1_D_1 metaG | ecosystem: Environmental > Aquatic > Non-marine Saline and Alkaline > Hypersaline >... | reverse complement strand
TTTGCAGCCAGGTGATTGGCCTTGACGATATCGTCCCCCTTACTGGAGAATCTTCGGTCAAGAACGCGTTTCAGCATATCGAGTTCAATGCCGAGGATCGCCACGAGGGCACCCACGGCAACGGTGTTGGCATAAAGAGTATTTTCCAGTTCTTCCTCAGCAATTTTGGCAAAGGGAACGACGATAGCGCTCTCTCGACCTTCTTCATCGGTTAACAGAATACCCTCGTCCTTGAGCAAGGGTTGGTACTTTTCCAACGCCCCTTCATTGAGGGGCAAGAGGATGTCTGCTTCTACCAGGGGTGCATTTCGAGGCGTTTCCCCTATTCGAATTGAGAAGCTGTTTTGTCCCCCGCGAATCCTTGATTCATATTCCTGCCAAGTAAGAACAGCGTAACCCCGAGCCGATAACGTTTCGGCCAACACAGCACCAACAGTTTGGATTCCCTCGCCCGCAGCCCCAGCGATAACCACATTCAGATCTTTCATGAGCCCCCCGTTGATTGATCACACACCATGATTAAAACCGTCTGAACCTAGTCGGCCATATTTGATACCACCTGTCTGACAGGTCCTCCACTACTTCGTGCTTTACTGCCCTATTCGAGCTCGGCAAACATGAAAACAGATCCTGTGTCACGAGTCCTCCGAATAAAGCTACTGCCATGGAGCAACCAGGTCAATAGGGGAAAGCATGTATTTTCGGAACCAAGGACAGGCACAGTCGGTCTCCCGGCGGAGACGTATTTGACCCATATCTGACCTAGGGAACGAAAAACTCTCCAGCAAGGTGCATTTTATGACCATCAGGAAGCCACCCTTGTCAGCTACCATCGCTAACCTCACAGCAAACTTACTATTCGATCCCCTTTGCCGGGGGTAAGATGAAGAGGTTTTTTCCAGTTCGAACATGGGTGAAATACGTGAGGCAGCTCAAAAGGCGCAACGCTTTTACCCCGACCGCAGAAAGCCACGGCTTCAGCCCCGACCTCTTGTGGTCGGGGCTTCGGTCGGGATGTCGTTCCACTAAGTCCCGCCGTTCGCGAAGCGAAGCGGCGAAACTAAGTGGTGCCACGGGCTTGCCCGTGGGGCTCCACATCAATCTCTTTGATGATTGCCACGGCTGTTTCTGGTCAATTCGAGTTTTACCATCTTTCAGACCCGTTGGGGACTTTCCCAATACACCATTTTCAACCATGAAATACGGGATTTAATGTATTTACCTAAGAACATGGTTGTGGAAAAGATTTCACAAACAATTAGGGGGGCACGGTAACTAACCGCAGCTTTCAGAAGGGAGTCGTGATGAGTAGCAGGATAGCCGTGATTATAGCAGACATGTTTGAAGACTCAGAGTACACCGAACCGGCAAAGGCGTTCAAGGAAGCCGGACACCAACTTGTGCATGTGGGGCTGAAAGCCGGACAAACGGTGAAAGGAAAGAAAGCGGACACCCCCGTCAACATTGACAAGTCGGTTGGAGACGTCTCGGCTGACGACTTCGATGCCCTTCTGATCCCGGGCGGGTATTCCCCTGACCAGTTGAGAGCAGACGCGGGGGCGGTGCAGTTTACCGGGGATTTCTTAAAAAGCGGTAAGCCCGTTCTTGCCATCTGCCATGGCCCTCAACTTCTGATTACAGCGGATGTGCTCAAGGGACGCAAGGTTACCGGCTGGAAGTCGATTGTTCAAGATATCAAGAATGCCGGGGCGGCCTTTATCGACCAGGAAGTGGTTGAGGATGGAAACCTGATTACGAGCCGACATCCAGGGGACCTGCCTGCATTTATTGAGGCTTCTCTAAAGCGGCTGAGTTAAAAAAGTGGGATTAAGGCTAAGGCCTGCAAACATTGTCTTTGTGACTGTCGCGTTCCGGCATACTGGGCCGGAACAAAAAGGGGGGCTCCCATGGAAAAGCGTCGGCGAGACATTGTAATGATCGTCATTACGCTCACCTTCTTATCCTTTGTTCCGGTTATATTTGCTGCCTATGCAGGCTACGACATGACCCAGTGGCGAATTTGGACATTTCCAGGAACTTTCGTGGTCATTAACGTGCTGCTGCTTTTCTCGGCTTTTGGGAAAAGAAAAAAATAGGGCTTGATGAGGTAAAAAGGAGGTTTCACATGGCATTGTCAGGCAAATATGGAAAGGTGAATATTCCTAATGTGGGCGATGAGGAACCAGTGTTCATACTGCGAGCCCAAGACAAGCTTGCAGAGCCCGCGGTCGAGGTCTATGGGATCCTAGCGGCATCTCACGAGGCTGCATTGGCGGAAACCATCGGCGCAGAGGTTGAGCGTTTTCGTGGCTGGACGGGCGTTAAGAAGCTGCCCGATTAATCAGTCAGTGGTGACGCTAGGATCACATGTGGTAGTGCAACATGGATGATGATGTCATTGCTCAAACAAACAAAATCCATCAAACAATGGGAGGTTGACCATGGTGAGAGTAGAGAAAATCCTTTTTCCTTGCGATTTCACGGAAAATGCTTCCAAGGTATTACCCTATGTCCTGTCTATGGCGGAGCAATATAAGAGCCAAGTCTACATTCTATATGTGGACGAATTACAGAAATGGGGCGGTCACTTCATTCCCCATACATCTCTTGAGACCCTGCGGCAAGAATCCCTAAAAGCAGCTGAAAAGGCTATGGACAAGATATGCGAAGAAGCGCTGCAAAGCTGCCCAAACTTTCAAAGAAAGATCGTTTCGGGAGATCCGGCAGTCGAGATCCTCAAGCTCGTCGAATCCGAAGGCATTGACCTGGTTGTCATGGGGACACATGGGAGAAAAGGACTGGAGCACGCCATTTTTGGCAGTGTTGCGGAGAATGTGGTGAAAAAGTCGCCTATCCCGGTGTTGATTGTTAACCCCTATAAGGTGGGATGAAGGTGGCTTATGGGAGTTTAACGGGCCTTGTGCTGTGGTCCCTGAGGGGACCTCTTCCAAGGCCATTCGCCTCTCTCCGTGACCATTTTCGGGACCTCTGATAAACAGCTTTGAATTTCAGAAACACGAATGCTTTGGCCCTTAGAAAGCGGTGTTTCATGCAAGCCTTCAGCATGCGTTTGGCTCCCCGAAGTGCTTAGTGCTCCTTGCAAGGAAACGAGATAACGGTCAGAGCCTCGTTTTCACAGGAATCTCCTTTGCCTTTGGTTGGCCTCAGAAAAGCTCGACACCTCAGCAATCGGAATTATATTTATATTTAAAGGCTACTTACGAAAAATGAACCTGTGGGTCCTTACACTTGACTTGGTGCCCATGGAGATCAACGATGTTGAAAGAGGCGTCGTATGAATTTCGAACTGATCAAATTAGCTTTGGCCGGACTCGCTGTTCTGGGGCTTATTGGTTTCGTGTTCGGTTTGGCTTTGGCACTGGCTGCTCATAAGTTCGGTGTTAGTCCGGATCCAAAAATTGAAGAGGTGAAGGAGAGCCTCGCTGGGGCCAATTGCGGTGCCTGTGGGTTCGCGGGGTGTGAAGACTACGCCGAGGCCGTGGTGGCTGATCCGGATGTGCCCCCGGATCTATGTTTTCCCGGGGGCGATGAGGTTGCCGAAGTGGTAGCCAGGCTTACGAATAAGACAGCCCAGAAGAGGGACGGTTATATGCCGGTGGTTTTCTGTCGCCGGCCCCAAGGGAATGTACGCAAAAGACACTGCTACATTGGTCACCAGACCTGCAAGGGAGCGGATATGGCGTTCAGGGGTCCGTTTGATTGCCAATATGGCTGCGTAGGGTTCGGAGACTGTGCAGAGGCTTGTCCGGTGGACGCGATCAAAATGATCGACAATTTTCCAGTCATCGACGAGGAGCGCTGCATTCGATGTGGAGCATGTGTAGAAGCCTGTCCCAAGGGCATCATCAAAATGGTCCCTGAAAAAACCCGGGTGCTTATCCGGTGTAATAGTAAGGATTCGGGTAAAGTCACTCAGGCCGTCTGCGATGCAGGGTGCCTCCATTGCAAGGCCTGCATCAAGAAATGTCCGGCCGGAGCCATATCAGAGGTGGACGGCAAGGTGCACATTGATGTTAAAAAATGCACAGAGTACGGGCCGGAATGTGGTGAAGTCTGCGTAGAAGCCTGTAAGAAAAGGCAAATACTCCAACCCTTTCGTCCAAAGGAAAAACGTGCGGCATCAGATGGTCACGGCCAGGCAAAGGCTGCTTGACAGAGCAGGTCGTGCCGTGGCCTCCTATTCCCACAAGCCTTCCTACATAGGCAACGCTTAAACAGGCCTGTCTAGTTCATTGAAGACCCCGCAGTCCCGACGCGTCGGGATTCGCAAGGTCAAGAAAATCAATGGAAACGAGATAGATGGTTGTTGGGTTTTTAAATATACGATTTACCGTATTGACCTGGGGGCGTCTTGTGTGGGTAAAAGTGGCAAGAGGCAGCCCTTACTTTGCTCCGTGACCATTTTGGGGACGTCTGCCAAACGGCGCTAAATCACACAAACTCGGGCCACGATCTATGGACCGGCTCTGGAGTCATCACACGGTTCATCGTCGTGGTATGCTCTGTCATGTTCGGGATCGGGAGCCGTGGTACAATGGGGCAAACCTTTCCCTGACGCTTCGTCTTGTCTTCCTGTCCGATCGGCAAGGGCTTTGTAATCGGCGTAAATATTGTGTACTCTCCTTTTGAGTCGCTTTAACTTTTCGGAATCCTTTGGATTCGACCATCTGGGTTCACTGATGGAAAACAATATGTTACTGAGTTCATCGATACCCTGTTCTGTGGTCTCGCACCACTCATCCGTGCACGCAGCCCCCTTCTGCACCGCTTCGTGTACTTTCTCGTCTAAGAATTCCAATGACTGTTCCATAGAGTCCAGAAAAGTTCTCCATGAGTCGAGCATGGCATTTGGAATCTCTGCCTTCGGCATAAGCATTGCTTTTTCACCACCCCTTATAATAACTTAGACTTAAATATAAGTTTCCCATAGGCGCGAAAAATCCACAATACAGCATATCCCCTATTCCTTGCTACGGAAGGCAGTATTGAAGTTGCCAGCCTCAAAGACTGATGAATAAGACACTTTGCCCCCGTTTATTTGCCGCAAGTTGCCATCCGTGGTGATCATCAACCAAGCATTCCGCTGATGAGTGTGCTGAGAGCATAGGTCATTTTGTGCGGAAAAATACTGGATTTACCCCATAGCGCTCATCTGTTGTCATGTTTAAATGACAAAGAATCAATTTCTGGCCAAAAGGCCCAGGGAAGATCTGTATTGAACATTGGAGACCTTTGAAAGACTCATTTGAACGAGCATTATGAGCTTTTTGAGGTACCCATCCGGGCGAAGCGAACGTGCCCACGTCAGTGAGCAAATCCTAAACTGTTTGAGGCCCTTAGGCCGAGTTTTTAGGATTTAGTGAGCAGGCCCCTAGATGGGTCAAAAAGCTCATACGAATGAGTGAAGAGGAGTCTTTCAAAGGTCTCCAATTTAAGACTTGCTGAGGGGGGCACCATGTTGTTTGCCTATCGAGGAGCCCGGGGGGCCTCTTTGTTGGACCTATGAAACGTAGACTGTTATATGTTCCCCTTGGTAATACGCTTCGAAAGAGAATGAAAGATGAGCATGGCCATAGATCCCGTTTGCGGTATGGATGTTGACCCGCAGAGTGCAGCGGGTAAGGCGGAATACAAAGGCAAGACCTACTTTTTCTGTGCGAAGGCTTGCAAGGAAAAATTTCAAGAGAATCCTGAGAGGTATCTCAGTCAAACGCCTCAGAGGGAGACAGGCCGCGACATGGGGCCCTCGGAAAAGGAAAAAGAGGCGTCCGGAGATGAACGACTGATCAAGACACGACTTCCCGTTCAGGGCATGAGCTGTGCCAGCTGCGTGGCAAAGATCGAAGAGGGACTGTCTGAGCTTGACGGGGTAGAGGCGGCTAAAGTCAATTTTGCTACCAAGCGCGCTGATGTGACCTTTGATGGCAAGCGGTTGAAGATCGGCGATCTGATAACTACTGTCAAAGACTTGGGTTATGACGTCGACAAAGAGGAAAGGACATTTCCGGTACGAGGGATGTCATGCGCCTCATGCGTGGAGAAAGTTCAGAAGGCCCTCAGTCGAGTGCCGGGTGTGATACAGGCAGAGGTTAATTTTGCCACTGAAAAAGCGAAGGTGGAATACCTTTCTGGAGATGTCTCAGTCAAAGACCTGTCACAGGCCGTTAGCTATGCCGGCTATGAGCTTTTGGAGGTCGAAGAGGAAGACGCCGTGGAAAAAGAAAAGGCCGCCAGAAAGGCTGAGCTCAGGGCGTTGAAGCAGAAGTTTTCGGTCGGGTTGATTCTGGTGCTTCCTCTTTTCATTGTGGGCCATTGGGACAGGTTGGGTCTGTCTCGATTGTGGGCGATAAGCAAACAAACCAGTTTCTTTGTGCAGTTGCTGCTGCAGACGCCGGTGCAGTTCTGGGTTGGCTGGCAATTCTACGAAGGGGCATGGAAGGCGGCCAAGCGGAAGACCAGCGACATGAACACCTTGATTGCTGTAGGCACGTCGGCCGCTTATCTCTACAGTGTCCTGGCCATATTTTTCCCATCGATTTTCGCGGCTGAAGGCCTCCTTCCTGAGGTCTATTTCGACACGGCCGGCGCCATCATCGTGTTGATTCTTATGGGCCGCCTGTTGGAGGCCAGAGCCAGGGGGCAGACATCGGAGGCGCTCCGCAAGTTGATCGGTCTGCAAGCCAAGACTGCCATGGTGGTCAGAGACGGACCAGAAAGCGAAATCCCGGTGGAAGAAGTGCGCATTGATGACATCGTTATCGTCAAGCCTGGAGAGAAGATCCCCGTGGATGGGACAGTCATTGAAGGACATTCGGCTGTCGATGAATCCATGGTCACAGGGGAGTCAATGCCGGTTGAGAAAACGTCGGGCGACCAGGTTATAGGGGCCACCCTGAACAAGACAGGAACGTTTAGATTCAGGGCGACGAAGGTAGGAAAGGAGACCACTCTGGCACAGATCATCAAGATGGTGGAAGAGGCCCAGGGGTCGAAACCGCCCATTGCCAGGCTGGCCGACGTCATTGCGAGCTATTTTGTACCGGCTGTCATTGGTATCGCGATGGTTACCTTTGTGGTTTGGTACGTCTTCGGGCCGGAACCTGCCATCACGTATGCCGTGCTCAACTTCGTGGCAGTCATGATTATCGCATGCCCATGCGCCTTGGGGCTGGCGACGCCCACCTCTATCATGGTGGGGACGGGAAAAGGCGCTGAGCATGGCGTGCTTGTTAGGGGGGGTGAGGCCTTGGAGACAGCCCACAAACTTACGGCTGTTGTCTTGGATAAGACAGGAACCATCACCAAGGGCGAACCATCCGTGACTGACGTGGTGGAAGGCGAAGGATTCAGCCAAGAAGAGATCCTCAGGCTGGCTGCCTCAGCAGAAAAGGGCTCCGAGCACCCCTTGGGGGAGGCGATCATCAAAAAGGCCAAGGAAGAGAATGTCGACGTGCAGGACTCCACGGAATTCAATGCGGTTCCCGGCCAAGGCGTGCGAGCCTCTATTGGTGGCAAGGAAGTACTTTTGGGAAATGCCAAGTTGATGGAAGACAGCAACGTTCCATTGCATGATGTCGCGCGAAAGGCAAGGACGCTGTCTGCTCAAGGAAAAACGCCCATGTTCGTGGCAGTAGATGGGAAAATCGGGGGCATCGTCGCCGTGGCAGATAGCCTGAAGGAGAACTCAATGGCTGCTGTGGCCGCCTTGCGTCATATGGGACTGGCCGTTATCATGCTCACGGGAGATAATGAGAGAAGTGCAGAGGCCATTGCAAAACAAATTAATATTGACCGTGTGTTATCAGAAGTACTGCCTGACCAGAAGGCTCAAGAGGTAAAAAGACTGCAGGCTGAGGGATACAAGGTGGGCATGGTGGGTGACGGGATCAATGATGCGCCTGCACTGGTGCAGGCGGATGTGGGGATTGCCATCGGTACTGGCACCGACGTGGCCATGGAGTCTGCAGACATTACGCTAATCAGCGGAGATCTGAGCGGCGTGGTGACTGCCATCAAGTTGAGCAAGGCCACTGTTCGAAATATCAAGCAGAATCTTTTCTGGGCTTTTGCCTATAATACCATTCTCATCCCAGTGGCTGCAGGTATTCTCTTCCCATTTTTTGGTATCCTGCTCAATCCAATCTTTGCTGCAGCAGCCATGGGACTTTCTTCAGTAACCGTGGTGAGCAATGCATTGAGGCTGAGACGGTTTACCCCGCCTGAACTGGGGGTGTGATCTATGGTGGCTGATGAACAGGAAAAAGTGATAGAAAAGACAGATACTGCGAAGCAAGTTTAGCCCAGGAAATCACCTAGGCCCGTGATAACAAGGAGGTGAGAAGCATGGCCGTGGACCCAGTATGTAAGATGCAAGTCGATGAGGACAAGGCCGCAGCCACATACGATTACAAGGGAAAGACCTACTACTTCTGTGCGCCAGGGTGTAAAGAGAAATTTGCCAAAGAACCCGAGAAATTCCTCAATGACGCCAGATAGAGGATACGATTTCGCACAGATGAGTCTTTAATCAGAAAGGCTGCGCACTCCCCAGACGAAGAAACTCGCATTGGGTTTATAACCCACGCCTATAGATCCGTCTTCCGTATAAAGGACCCATGCGTAGCGAGCGTCATAGGTGCTTGTGGTAGAAGACCAATAGAATTTTTCAACCTGGCTAAAGACGTGATCACAGGACAAGGCCGGGCTATGGGACGTGGTATCGACAAGACTTTCCAGCTCCCGGATATTCGGCAAGCGCCAATCATCGTGACCGAAAGCCGTTTGGTGATTCATGATCTTGATGGTATCCAAAGCCGATTGCCAATCTAATGCTTTGGACGGGGGATTGACCGACCTGGTCCATATAAGCCTCGTCTTTTTGTCCAGAACGGCCTCCTGATACGGCACAAACCGAGGAGGAGGCCCGCGGAAAAAGGTCCCTTGTCCGGCAAGAGAGATGGCGCCCGAAGAAGGGAAATCGCTTCGAACTGGCCAAACCATGTATGAGCCATGCTTCATTCCTTTGAAAACCCTCCCACCTCCAAGATGGACATACCAAGCTTCACGGGGAAGGCGGACACAGGTTGTGGATGTCCAATAGTAGCCCGAGAAGACATTCTTAAAGGGATGGCCTGCAGGGAGGGCTGGGTTGATCTGCATGTGGCTGACAAGGCTGAAAAGCGCCTTTCTATTGGGAAGTCTCCAGTCCGTGTATCCAAACCGTGCTTCGCCATTCATTTCTTTCACATAGGCAACCGCCTCGTCCCACATGAATGGAAATTCTGGGAGGTTGGCATTGCGGGTCCACATGAGACCAGTGAGGTTGTCGACCACAGTATCATCGGCCGGAGAAAACCGTGGAACAGGCCATAGTATACCAGCCCGAACTGCGCCGTCTTGTCCTGTATCCAGGCAGGGAATAACTTCTCCCTCTGTACTGTAACATGTAGTTTGATCGGTTCTGTGGACGCCTGGATGCATGCTCGGTGCGCTTAGATGATATCAGTCTCTGACAAATAGAAGGCTCAGTAACTCAAAAGGGCAACATGCCTCACGGCCAAGATGTCCTCCGGCGGCTGCTCGACATGCAAATGACATTGGTTTCCCTTAATATGTTGGCGAAAAGGTATGGCTGCCGCCGTGTTTTTGTAAATACGGGGTATCGTGTGTTTTAAGGAATCTTTGATTGCAATTCTATCCAGCATATTGATCTCACGGCTATTCCATGAGGTTTGATTCATCGGAGTAGACATATGAGCCAAGAGACATACTGTAAATTAGTGAAAACAAGGAATTTGGGGTGTTTGATGCTGTAGAGCTTCTCAAATGCTGGGCGCTTCATGGCGCACAGGCTTATGGGGCTTGACGGTTGTGATTGAACCGCGAAAGAGAGCCCGTTTGTCATACGGATTCATGTGGACAACAAGGATCTGCAGTGAGGGCCCTTCCTTCTACCTGTAAAGAAAATACATGGTTTAATGTATTTTAATTTCGTCTCTTCTATTTATAATGAGAGGAAATATGATCAAAGGTTATGGAGAGCCAAGCCTAACACGTTTTTTTCTTCATCGCCATTTAAGACAAATCGTTTTGGAGGAAGGAGTATCACCATGACTAAAGTGAAAAATCCGGGTGAAATTTACAAGTGTGAGATTTGCGGAAATGTGGTGGAGGTCAAGGTCGCAGGTGGTGGTGAATTGGTCTGTTGCGGCGAGCCGATGAAACCTCAAGAATAGTGCCTTTTCAGGGTGAATGGTCATCAAGCCTATTTCCCTCAAAAACAGTCCTCGCGGCGGTAGCAGCGAGGACGGAAAGCAGGGGTACGGGGAGGTGAAGAATGGAACGTAAAGTTGATGTGGCTATCATAGGCGCTGGCACAGCGGGTATCGCTGCCACGTCTCAAGTCCGTAAAAGCACCGATAATTTCGTCCTGATCAATGGCGGGGCTAAAGGGACTACGTGCGCTCGTGTTGGATGCATGCCGTCCAAATGTATGATTCAAGCAGCCATGGATTATCATGCTCGAGTTAAACTGGCAGAGGAGGGAACTGAGGGCAATGGACAGGTAAACCTTGACCACAAAGAAGTCATGGCTCGCGTGCGAACGCTGAGAGACGGCTTTGTCCAGGGGGTCATTGACGGCTTTATCGGGCCTCTGGCTGATAGGTTTGTGGAGGGGTACGCCGAATTCCTTGAGCCGACGTTGTTACAGGTGAACGGAGACAAATTACGTTCCGACAAGATCGTCATTGCCACTGGCTCGCGACCCCTTGTTCCCGATAAATGGACATCTTTTGGAAAGCAGATTCTGACGACCGATAATGTGTTTGAACAATCTGAACTCCCAAAACATGCGGCCGTCATTGGACTCGGCGTCATCGGCCTCGAACTCGGGCAGGCATTTCATCATTTAGGTGTCCATGTGACGGGTTTTGACACGCTAAAACACATCGGTGGGCTTGAAGACCCCGATGTGAACCAGACGGCCGTGGACTTTTTTAACAAGGAATTTCCTATTCACCTGGGCAACGAAGCGCGTATTGAAGCCAGTGGGACTCAACTGGCAGTCATCGCCGGCGACGCCCGTGTCTTTGTTGACAAGGTGCTTGTAAGTATAGGCAGGACGCCGAATGTGGAGCATCTTCGTTTGGACCGTCTCGGGATAGATCTTGATAACAAGGGCTTGCCGCCTTTTAACCGCGAAACGATGCAGATTGGTGATTTACCAATCTTCATTGCCGGAGATGTGAACGGTGATCGGCCCATTTTGCACGAGGCAAGCCACGAAGGACAGGTTGCCGGTTACAATGCGTCCCACACCCCGATAACCAGTTTCAAGCGGAAAACCCCCTTGTCGATCGCTTTCTGCCACCCGAATATCTGTTCTGTCGGCAAGAGCTGGAATGAGATTAGAAACAGCAACCCGGCAGTGGGAACAGGTGAGTTTAGCGGCGGTCGAGCAAAGATATTGGATCGGGAATACGGCATCATCAAGGTGTACGGAGACCATGAAACCGGGCGGCTGCTCGGCGCTGAAATGGCCGCTCCACGAGGCGAACATTTAGGACATCTCTTGGCGTGGAGTATCCAGAACGGCCAAACGGTATTTGACTTTCTTGAAGTGCCCTTTTATCACCCCACCATGGAGGAGACTCTGCAGAGTGCTCTCAAAGATTTGGCGGGGAATTTGAAACATGAGGGCCCTCCGATACTCGGACTCGCAAAAAAAACGAGCTAGTGCCCATCCACCGACGCCTATGAGGGAGGTGGGCACTGGTGTCTGGCAAAAGTCATACGAACTCTGTTTAGAGATATAGTCGAAATCGAAAGAATGTTCAAAGCGCTGATAAAGCCTTTAGAAAACAAACCCTTGAATCCTTGACCCCTTGAATCCTTGGACCCTCTTCTCCAACTAAATTGGAGAAGAACTAGATAAAATAGTAGCTGTGAGCAATCACGTGATGCCTAGCGTGGAGCAGTGGATTCAAAGACATGAGAAGGTTGTTCAGTTCGTGGGGGCTTCATCGCTGGTCATGTTTTTGGGCACGTTGATCGTCCTCATAGTGGTGATCGTGATACTTCCCCCAGAGCATTTCGTTCGCGACCACGATCGTAAGAACCCGGCTGTCATTCCCATAGAAAACCAAGCGGTGTTCTTTTCTTATCAGATCCTTAAAAATCTAATAGGGATTCTTTTCATCCTGGCGGGGTTGGTCATGCTGGTGCTGCCGGGGCAAGGGTTAATGACACTGGTTATCGGATTGTCGTTGACCAGTTTTCCTGGAAAACGCCGTCTCATCCAGGTTATTATTGAACGCAAGGCCGTTTTGACGTCAGCCAACTGGCTTCGAAGGAAATTCGGCCGACCTCCCCTAAAATCGCCATAAAGCATCCCAAGGGTAACATCAGGAAGTGGGAACCAGTTTTGAACCAATGAAAAAAGTTTTATGCTCCTCTTAGCAACTCTTCTTCATCTTGATCTTCATCTTCGTCAAGGGGTTTCCCCTCGATCTTCAAATTGTTTACCACGTCGTGCAACGCCATTCGCTCTTCAAGAAGGTCGGTTAAGATGTGGCGTTCAAGCTCATTAGTCACTGAACCGTTGAGGTAAACCACACCATCTTCACACGAGATTTCCAGGTCTTCCGTTCCAATTCGTCCGTCATTTTCCACCTTATCGAAGATGGTGGACGGCAAAGCCTCGTCGTCCATATCCTCATAGGCGACGGGTAAGTCCTCATCCCTCGATACGTCGTCTTTCACCGGTATTTCCCGGCCATGCATTTCCTGCTGTTTTGCACATCGCTTGCACAAATTGGTGGATGGCAGGACCTTCAATCATTTGATTTCAATATCTCTTCGACACTTTTCACATCGGCCGTAATGGCCCTCATCCATTTTTGCCAAGGCCCTGTCAATGGCCTCGATCTCTTCCTTCTCTTTTCTGTCCAAGCGCTCCATGCCCTGCCACATTGCCGTCTTCTGTGCCGCTTCCTCAAATTCAGATGCCGGCTCTCGAACCGTATGCCATGTATTTTTCAAATGATTACGAAGCTTCAAAAGTTCTCTCCGTCGGTGGATTAAGTGCTCTCTCAAGGTCTCCAGCTCATCGTCACGACTCACAAAACCTCCATCTTACGTTGCGTTTGTGAATCTTTTGAACCCTCCCCGTGGCAAGCCACGGGGAATCAAGCATTCAGAAGACAGAATTCAGGAGACACAATAGATCCCCCGACCGATCATGCGGGTTCCGCACCAACCTTTTTCTACTGCATTCTGACTCCTGGCTCCTGGATTCTCTAACAAGCATCATAGACTTCGATGGCTAATGCATCACTAGTCGCGGAAAGCCGCGGGGAATCGGACCCAAAAGAGATTAAAGTTGGCCCAGGCATTTCATTCCTCTTCGACAAATCTCCTTTGCATAGTCGGTCCATAATCCACTCCCCCAGTACCTGAAACAACTCGTTTGAGAGAGGAGAAGATACAAAAGGGCCTCCTTGTAAACGGGATCGTTTTGGTCAACATGGGTGTCATCAAAGCGTTGATGGAATGTGGCACTGAGTTGCCGGATCGGATCGAGGACCTCCCCATAGCCCTCGACCCAGTTTTTATCATTCGTCCATGATGCCATGTCTAGATTGAAGGCGGGATCTTTTTCCCTAATGTTTTCGATCGCTCTGTCGGCGGCACTGGGGTCATCTCCATCGATGGCTTCCCAGATCTTGTGTTGTGATATGGGTTGAACAGCAGAAAGAGCCCTCCTGTCCAATCCTGACGTCTTCATGTATTCCAGATATTCAGAACCGTTCATGGCCACCACGCCCTGCCTGCCCACTTCGTGAAATACCTTCTTGTAAGCGTCAGGGAACTCGTTCATCATGACACCGCCGTTTTCTCCATCTGCTATTTGAAGCACATAAGGCACCACGTCTTTGCCGTCATACGCTTCTCGATCCCTCGTCTGCGCCTCGTAGTAAGGTTGCATTTGGCCGACAAGCTTTGTATCCGAGCCCTTGGTTTTGACCAAGACCGTTGTCTCGGCCACGTCGCCAAGAGAGTTTTTCGCCACCAGCCTATGGGGCACATAAGGCCTTTCAAAGGCACTGCCATTCGCATTTTCAATGGTATGTTCCTGAACCATCAACCATTCATAGCCACATTCATTGAGCGCCTTGACATAGGCATGACACACGTCCGGGTGAATGGGCAGATGCATCTCTGGCGGAGAAAACCCTTTGACGCGGCGGAGGGCCTCCAATCCGAAGACGGATGCGAAGTGTTCTTGCCAAGCTCTTATGTGAAGCTTAATGTCGGGAATGGGTGTCGATGAAACCACGGCGTGAGACCACATGGTCCCCAGCCATTCGATGTTTCCGTGATAGGTCTCATCGCAAGTGATCTTCTTGAGGTCGTCGATCACTCCGTGTTCCCCCATCTGCTGCAGGCCCCAAAGCAGGTTGCCTGAATAGTCCAGCATCGCTCGGGGATCTTTCCCGCTTTCGCGCAGTTCTCTGACAAAGTCGGACATCCGCGAGTAGCACCAGAGAAATACAGGGGCGTTGTGGTTGTCGCCCATATCCTGATGTTCCATCATGAACTGCAGGTTGGATATAAGGTCTGCAGCAGCAAGATCCTCCGAAGATGCCGGAATCGTTGGTTGATGCATGTGGAGGGCAATGCCAAAGGCAGATTGCACCTGGTCTATTGCCAGATGCGAGTATTGCATGTACAGCTTGTCCTCCGTACGAGACGTCACTTCCTTTATCTTGTCCTCATTGCCACAAATGCTGGGCATGTCCTTAATCACGTCGTCTACTCCTCCCTGTGTCACGAGGGCTGGGCGTCTGGACTTTTCGGGCGTAAAGAATCAACCTTCTTCACGCCGGCAATCGCTTCCACCCAGGTTATCAAGTTTTGGGCCTTTTTTGTAATAAAGACGGCGGACGCATACGGCTTGTGCCTATCCTTATTGATGAAGTGGCGCCCCCTCTACCCGCGATGTTGTTCCAAAATATCCATCGCTTTAGCCAACAGCTCAGATCCTGACCTTACGATTTGTGTTGCTTGATCGATAACATGTACGGCGTGTTCGTTTGATATCTTCGGATGCAGCGCCTGGATGTTTTGAAAACTTACGTTCGCGAGTGTTCTCATTTTTTCAATCTCATAGTTTTTGAGATGATTGTAATAAGAGACCTTGCTTGGATCTATGAGCAACAATTCACCCAGGGCATCTTCTACGTATCGATATATGCCTTTTATGTTGGCAATATTTTCTGTAGAGCGTTCTATGAAATGCCGCTCCATAGCCTGATGAGCGGTCATTGAGGTATAAAGGGTGACCAAGGCTGTTTCCAACTGAGACAGGTCCTCTACATTATCTCGTAAGTTTTCGTTAATCTTTGAAATCTTTGCTCTATCTATGGCTTTCCCATCTGCCGTCCCGTCCTGGCAAAAAGATATCCCCGGGATGAAAATGATTAAGAAAAAGGCTAGAATCAAGCTCATCTTTTTCACTTTTCCCCCTCCTTTCGTTTTTCCGTTGTCATTTTCGGAAAAGGCCTGAAAATGTACAATCCGGTCAAGGCCGTTTCACGACGAGATCATTGTCCACGTAAACTGCGCCAGCCTCATAGGCATTATTCATGGCGGCATCGTATTCCGACCATGAATCGACGGTCCCGGTCAGGGTCGCCACGCCGTCGTCCACCACCACCGTCACATCTTCAGCATCCACAAAAGGGCTCCAGAAAAGCTCGTCGTCGATGTTCTCTTTGATTTCCCAATCGCTTTTCGATGAATAAATAGGCCTGTGATAATACCAGTCGTAGTGGTCTAAAAGCCGGTTATCCACATAAGGGTCGTAGAGCTCTTGAATCACTGGATCACTGCCGTCTTCCTGGACCTTGAGATGGTTGTCTACCATGATCACCCCGTTGATCCTTGAGGCCACATCATCGGCCTGGGACTTTTCGAAAAAGGTGTCGACGGTGCCGTAGAGTTTGGCCACACCGTTTATCACATCCACGGTGATTTCATAACTTTCCACGTAAGGATCACGCACCAGGGCACTTCTGACATTGTCTTCGATTTTTTGATCGCTCAGGGGTGTCACGGGACGGACCTTTATGCGGTTTTCTACCCATCTGACACCCACCGTATTTCGCGCATCCTGGGCGGCCGCTCGCTTGGCCTTCAGGTTGTCCACTGTTCCCCGCAGGGTGACCCGCTTACCAGATACTTCAGGCCTCACTGAAAAGGAAAATACCCGCGGATCGTAAAGCAGGGCATCCTCGACCGCATTTTCGATTTCCTCGTCGGATTTTTCTACATACTTTTCCCCTTTCAGGTCCTTGTCTCGCGCCCATCTCTTAACCTCCAGTCCAGTATCGTCCACAGACTTCACCCCGTGGACATAGGCATCCCAGGAGGCCTCATTCTTCTCCGCAGCACTGCCTACGGTTCCACTCAGGGTGACTTTGCCTTCTTTAACTGTTACGTCAATCAGGGCATGGTCCACGAAGGCATCCCATCGCAGGGCCTGTTCAACTTCTGTCTTGATCTCATAGTCAGAGCGCTCTTTCGGCCAGAGCACCTCAATCTCATTGTTTACCCCTTTGACCCCATTGACCCCTTTGGCCACCGTTTCGCAAAGGACCTGTTCCTGCCAGGAATCCACGGCCCCGGACAGGGTAACCACATTGTCGTTTACCCTGACGTCGATCTCATAGGAATCCGTGGCCGGGTCACTGAGCAGGGCCGTCTCCACATCGTCACGAATTTGCCCGTCCGTGCGCAGAAAGGGCGGATCAACCTCGAGCTTATTCACCACGGCCCGCACCCCCTTGACGATTCGGGCAATTCTTGCGGCCCGTTCTTTGGCAAGGACGTTGTCTACCGAACCACTCAGCGTGACAACCCCGTCAACCGTGCTGACATCAATACGATGCGCAGGAACGGCTTTGTCTATGAGCAACTCATCTTCCACCGCATCAGTTACGGATATATCAGTGATTTGACGCTTTGCCGCAGCCGCATGCGTAGCACTAACTCCAATGACCACTAGGGCAATCATCGCCGCAAAGATCATCATTTTCCTATTCAATCGTCCCACAAAACTTTCTTTAGTCATGGTCTCATTCCTCCTGTGTTCGGATTGATCCCGCATCCGCGGAATTTACCATAAACGATAATGAATGCGGTTCAGGACTGTCTATGGGGGAAATCCTGTATTTCTTACAAAATTAAAGGCCAAGTTGGCTGCTGCGAGGATTTACCCCGATCGCAGAAAGCCACGGGGAATATTCACCGTAAGGTTGTTGTCTTTTTAACTATACGCTCGCCAACCTCGCAGCAAGCCACGGGGAATGCGCTCGCTTATTCGGTTCAACTCTTTGTCATTCTTTAGCAGTTCACTTGAACCCTTGGACCCTCTGGGATAACGCCTGTTCAATTGGAGACAACCCATTTGTTTTGCCTTAATGAACTACAACGAATCGGGAGATGATCCAGCGATCTTTGTGAGGAGGCGAGCAGTGTGAAAGGCGTCTTTGAGGCAAAACAATTCTGGCTTAGCTTCCTTTTAGATGAGTTCAGGACAAAGGGCCTCGGGGATTTGATCGACCTTTGCGGTCTGGGAATCGTCCATGTAGGATGCGGACCTAGAATCCCTCCCCCGACTTCTGGCCCATCAAGAAAGCCCTGTAGAGCTGCATGTATCGCTGCGCTGTTGGTCTTGAGAAGGGAAGCACCGCATCTACCCAGTGGCCCCATTTGGTTCGTCCCATGCGCTCCTTTTGTGTTGTCAATATATTCCCGACTTGAATTGTGTCTCCCAAAAGGGGCTTCTTGCCCCTGTCTGCCCCGCACAGCTTGTTTATCTTCTTGGTGGCTTGGATTGGCCAATCCCCTTTCTTGGCGACAGAACTCATGGTTTTCCTCCTTTGTTTGACATCCAGTCCGTGGCCCTATTTGTCACTTTTTATCACATGCGGCATATTTTCGAAACCACTTCGTAGGCCCATCATCAATACCAAGTATTCCAGAGACACCAGCAGAAAGTTCGTACATGTTTTCTTCGCAGAAAATACACGATTTACCCGATTTTTTACTAACGGGAGCATAATGTTGTTTGCATGTCGAGGAGCCGTCGGGGGACATCTTTTTTGAGTCAGGTCAAATGTCATCCAGACCGTCACGGGCAAAAGGCGACAAGGCGGGGCAGGCTACATACAGGCTTATAAGCCCCAATGGTAAGTGGGTCTGGGAGCACCGTTGAATAGGGTGCCGTTGATGGGGCTTGCACCCCACAACCCAGTGACCTGACCTCAAAAAAGATGTCCCCCGACAGCTCTTTGTTGTACCTATGAAACGTAAACTATTTTATGCTCCCCTTAGGAGCTATGGCGGCTCTAAAATGTCTTCCACTTCAGCGCTACGGACCAGAAGGGCTGAGGGAGACGATTGAAGCAATTGGCGAAAGTATTCTGTCTTGGACTCAATTTCCGCATCCTTGGGTAGAGGAAGCCCCAAGAACACGAGGTCACTTTCGCTGCTGGTCCTCGTAAACGCTAACACAAAGGTATCATCGTGGTCTGTTTCAACGAGGATGTGAGGTTGTGCTTCAACGCGAACCGATTTCACCAGCTCTTCAATATGCTGTTCCGCACCTTTTCGCCCCTCTTTATTTCCAATCAGCCTGAGAACCCGAATCTTCGCTCCTTCCCAGGTGGGACTCATGCTTAGGATGTGGGCCAGCATGAGCATGAGTTCGGCATTACGACCCCGGCCTCTCCACCACACATCAATTTGCCTTTTCCTTCCGAAGTCCCGCTCTGGACTGTAATGTAAAAATAGCGTTGTTTTTCCGAGGGCAACCAACCTTTGCATGAGTATCATCTGTTCCCTTTGGATTTCCGGTTTGACACTCCAGCCCAATAGAGCGGTATTCGGCTCTAGGCCGGAGACCCCATGGGCTTGAACCACCGTCAATATGCCGCTATAGAAGTCATCCACAATGCTGCACCCAGCGAAGGCTTTCACTCCGTGTTCATTGAGATAGTTTCTCAGGCTTTCGCATGAAGTCTCCCGAAGGCTGCGACCGGCCAGTTCTCCGACTTCCCCGACCAGCAGGTGATAGAGGGTCACGATGCCCATCCCACTACTGAGCCAGGCACCCACTTGCATGAGCTGTTCGCGGCTGTGTGGCGTGCCTGCAGTGCCTGTGAAGGCAACGATGTTGGGACGCCAATTCCTTGCATGAACGGGAAGTTTTTCCAAACGTGTCAATCCGAAACGGGTAAAAGTGAACCAAAGACCGCTTCGGATGTCTCCCCAATTTTGTCGTTGAGTTCGCCGCTTCAGTATCAAGTAGACACCGTAGCTGACAAAAACTGCAACGATGGTGGCTGTGGCGTTGATCAGGAACATGACCGTGTAACAGGCGAAACCTCCTATCAAGGAAATCATCCAGGGGACTCTGAAGTGGGGACGAAAGCTCGGATTGCCCACCATTCTTTCCATGCCCGCGGTAAGATTGATCATGCCGTAAGTATTAAGAAAAAACATAGTGATGATAGGGGCCACAAAATCAAGATCACCCATCAAGATGATTGCCACTGCAATAGCGGTGGTGATCAGCACGGCGACACGTGGTTCTGTGGGACTTTCCAGTTGTGCGCCCAACATCTTAGGCATGACGTGATCAAGAGACAGGGCCTGCAGGGTTCGAGGCGCGGCTAAGATGCTTCCAAGCGCTGAAGATAGCGTGGAGGCCCAGACGCCGACCAGAATGAGCACCGACCATCGCGCCACCTTTTGCATAACTAAGTTATCGGTCATGAGGTCGGTCTGAGTGGCATGAAAACCCAGCCAGGCTGCTGTCGCCAGGTAAATGAGAGCTGTTATTCCGATGGATGTCAGTGTACCTCTGGGTATGCTCTTTTCTGGGTGTCTTAAATCTCCTGACATGCTGACGCCCACCATGATTCCGGTCACAGCCGGGAAAAACACGGCAAAGACTTCCCAAAAAGTCGCCGTTGATGCAGACGTGGCAAACAGGTGGGGAGTCAGCCAGTCTTGCCAACCCCCGGCAAACAGAGACAGAATGGCCAAAGAGAGCACTGCAAGAATGGCAAACTGGATGCGCAGGACAAAGTCTGCACCCACATAGGCCAGCAAAGCGAAAAGGAGAATCAGCGATAGCGACAGACATGTCGCGTCAATCTGAGGGAAGACAGTCGTAAAGGCCTCTGAAAAGCCAATAATGTAAAAAGCGACGGATATGGCTTGAGAAAGATAGAGCGGAATGCCAATCGCCCCTCCGATTTCAAGACCCAGGGTCCTGGAAATCATGAAGTAACTCCCACCGGTTCTCACGGGTATATTGGTGGCCACTGAAGCAAGTGAAAGCCCGGTGAGCAAGGAGATCACATTGGCCATACCGATAATGAGCCATGCGCCGAACAAGCCAGCCTGACCTACGACCCATCCGGTTCTGAGGAATAGAATGATCCCCAGGATGGTGAGAACATTCGGTGTGAAGACCCCTGTAAAGGTACCGAAACGTCCTTTATTATTTGTGCTTTTATTGTCCATGTTTAAACGTCAGCCGGTCTCGAAAACGAATTCAGACCGTTTTGCATGATTCTATACTTGAAAATATCAATGATTTCATTTATGCGGTCGAAGACAGAATACCACGGGTTTACCCGAGGATGAATGAGCTTTTCCTCGTCTCTGCATCAGCAGAGGTGAGGTCGGCTCTTTGTGAGCCGTAGCAGTAAGGACCCCGGGTTTACCCCGGGGGAATCTATTTTTAATTTTTATTAAGGATTTCACAGCAAGGCTTCAACATCAAGTCAGACCTATGCGGAAGGTGCTAAAAGGCCCCTAGCGTGGCAATCCTGAAAGAGGGACATAATTGCTGGCGTATATCTCATGCCGATCAAGCCGCATTTTTGATTGATGGTGCAGCCTATTTTGAAGCCCTGGCCTGCGCCATCGATCAGGCCCAAAACACCATCTTCATTGCCGCCTGGGATATCGATAGCCGGATTCAACTTTCACCTGGCAACGAGGTGGCAACCCATCACAAAGACCTGGGTCAGTTCTTAAACGCCAAAGTGAAGGGGACCCCCGGACTACGGGCCTATGTCCTGAACTGGGATTTCCCCATGCTCTACGTCAGGGAACGGGAATGGCTGCCAATTTTCAATGTGGGGTGGAAAACCCATCAACGCCTGTCTTACCATTTGGACGATGAACATCCCATCGGTGCATCACAACACCAAAAATTCGTGGTCATTGACAATCGGATAGCTTTTTGTGGCGGCCTCGATTTGTCCAATAGTCGCTGGGACACCCCCCACCATCGCCTTGACGATCCTCGTCGCAGAAACCCAGACGGTGAGCCCTACGGTCCTTTTCACGACATTCAAATGGTGGTCGAAGGGGAGGTGGCCACAGTGCTCGGTGAATTATTCAGAAATCGGTGGCAATGGGCAACTGGTGATGCCATCGCGTTGAAAATTAATGAATCCATGACTTCTTGGCCACGAAACCTCAGCCACGATTTAACTAATATAAAAGTGGCGATTTCACGAACACTGCCTGCCTACAAAGAACGTCAAGAAGTCCGGGAATTAGGAAAACTTTACAAAGACGGCATCGCTGCTGCAAAGAAAACGATTTACATTGAAAACCAATATTTGACATCTTTTGAGATTGGCGAAACGATCAAAAACAGCCTGGCACGCAAAGATGGACCTGAAATCATACTCATCCTTCCAAAGAAGTCCAGCGGCTGGCTTGAGCAGAGCACCATGGATGCCCTGCGGGCTCGGATTCTGGAACGACTCTTTAGAGCGGATCATCATGGTCGCTTGCGAGTTTTCTACCCGGTTTTGGACGACGGCGAAACCTCCCTATACGTCCATTCAAAACTGATGATCGTCGATGATCAACTGGCGCTCATCGGTTCTGCTAATTTGAGTAATAGATCCATGGGGTTTGATTCTGAGTGCACTTTGGCGGTTGAAGCAGAGGATGACACCAAAGTGGCTGACGCCATCGCTTCTTTGCGGAACCGGCTGTTGGCCGAACACCTTGGCACATCTCTGGATAGCGTATCCCAGGCCCTTTCGAATAAACCGTCAATGATCGAAGCCATCGAATCATTGTGCGCTGTTTCGGGACGCCGATTACGGAGTTTAGATTATGCGCCATCCTTACCTATTGATGGTGTGTCCATAGTCGAAGACCACGAGTTACTGGATCCGGAAACACCCATGGCACTCGACCGCATGTTGGATCGTTTTGTACAAGATGGAAACGGACGAACCAAGACACAGCAGGTCATGAAAATCGTAGGCGTCTTGTTGGTGTTGCTCACACTGGCCGCTGCATGGCGTTGGCCCCCCCTTTCGGAATGGATTGGCAGAGAACAACTGGCGGTTTGGGCTGATGAAATCCGCAACCATCCCCTGTCTTTTCTGTGGGTCCTCGTGGCTTATGTCGTGGGGGGAGTCATCATGGTTCCCGTTACACTCTTGGTAGGTGTCACGGCCATGGTCTACGCTTCTTTCTGGGGTGCTCTCTACGCTTGGATCGGCTGCCTGTTAAGCGCCCTGACAACTTTTCTGATAGGGTCCAAACTGGGAAAGCAGACCGTTCGCAAATTGGCCGGAAAGCGGCTCAATCGGTTGAGCCGGCAGATAGCCAAACAGGGGATTCTTAGTATGGCTATTGTAAGAAATATACCGGTAGCGCCTTATACGATGGTCAACGTGATAGCGGGCGCTTCGCATATCAAGCTTAGAGATTTTCTAATCGGTACCGCATTAGGCATGTTGCCAGGAATTCTGGCCATTACCATATTTGCGGACCGCCTTCTGCATACCATCAAGGAGCCAGACTGGATCAATGGGCTCATTGCTTTGACTCTGGCGGCAACGCTCATCCTTGGGAACTGGTGGATGTCAAAGAGACTGGCAAGCAGCCAGCGAAACCGATGACTTCCAGTCATTGGTTGGCGATATTGAGTAGAAATCATCAGACGCTGGCGGCATTGATTCCTACATGGATCGAAGTTGCTTTCAGGTTCCAAGGAACGCACGGGAGATATATCAAACGGCTGCCCGCGAAGAGATCCAAGGTTGACAGGGGCGTGTATGGATGGTATTGTGACTTGAGTTCGGTTTAGGGGAAAAACGAGGTGAAGCCATGTCATCCCCTAGAAAACCGCGACTGACCGTGTTGACTGTTCCAGATTCCCATGGCTCGCCGTAACCCTAAAGGAGGAGTTATGGGTATTTTGGCAAAACTCTTTGGTGACAAGCAAGATTACCCCCCACTTGATTCATCCGGCCCAGCTGCCAAGCAGCTAGAATCCGTGCGTCCCCCACTCGAAAAACTGGCAGAGGAGACCAAGAATCCTCTCGAAGTTGTGCCGGCTGACGATACGGCGTATATCTTCGTCGGGAAACCGCCGAAAAAATTTGGAATCGCATGGATCGAAGACGGTGAGAAGATCGTCAACTTCAAGTCTCTGGTAGAGGAAAAGGGGCTTGCGCCCACCAGCCTTCAGCGCTTGAGCGAAGAACTTAAGAAGACCTACGTTACCCACCAGGAAAAACCCCGGTATGTGACGAGAATAAAGGATCGCGAAGTCGTGGTGATCCCTTCGACCTCGTTGTTGAACGATTTGAAAGGTGTGGTAGCACAAGCTATCGGCTAAATCGGGTGAGCGGTTATGTGGAGCCCCACGGGCACGCCCGTGACACCACTTAGTTTCGCCGCTTCGCTTCGCGAACGGCGGGAATTAGTGGCACGACATCCCGACCGTAGCCCCGACCACAAGAGGTCGGGGCTGACGCCGTGGCTTTCTGCGGTCGGGGTAAAGCCTCGTTGAAAAAGCGGCATTGAGCACGGAATGACCATAGGTTTTGAAGAGATGGCTGTCAAAGTAGGTCCTGCCTACCCCTCGGCACAGGACAATGTTTTCACCTAAGGGAAAACCTCTTGCAGGTAAGCGCATCCTGGTGCCACCGGCCAGGCCGGAAGGCAACCCGCTTCTCCATATTCTCTCAAGGCGCGGGGCAGAGGTACTCGAGTTTCCTGCCGTCAAAGTCGCTCCACCTGAAGACTATGGTCCAATCGATAGAGCCATCAAGGGGCTTGGGGACTTTGATTGCGTCGTCTTTTCAGGCAGCAACTGTGTTATAAACTTCTTGGAGCGCCTCGAAGTCCTCCAAGTTGGAAAGGCGGCCCTTAGTGAGCTAAAGATTGTGGCCATTGGACATGGTGCCGTATCCGCCCTGAAGAAGGCAGCGGTCGAGGTGCATCACGCTCCGAAGGTCCATACTGCCGAGGGTGTTACTGCCCGTCTTGGGGAGATATCCGGCTGGGGGTTCCTGCTTGTCAGGGTTGAAGGTGCATCCCGAAACCTGCCGCAAAGGCTGAAGAGCTTGGGAGCTCGGGTGACTGAGGTGGCCGGTTACCGGATGCTCGTAGAGGCTACGGGAGATATGGCTGAAAAGGCCTTCGGCTGGAAGCTAGATGCCCTTGCTTTAGCAAATCCTACCGCAGTGCGGTTCTTTTCAAAAGGCTCGGACAAAGTTGGCCTCAACCTAGATGACTCCCTCAAGGATGTGACGATTGCTGCCGTGGGACCAACCACGGCAGAGGCGGCCGCAAGGTATGGACTGAAGCCGGATATTGTCTCAAAAGGACACATCGCTGACCTAGCCGAAAGCTTGACACAGCTTTATGGCAAAAAGCGTAAGGGCTAGTGGCACGACATGACGACCATAACCCGTAGACCACAAAGGGTCGGGGCTGAAGCTGTGGCTTTCTGCGGTCGGGGTAAAACTCACCTTCAAATAGTCTGGCGTATGCCAAGGTAGCTACAGTCGTCTTATAACCACTCGCAAAAGAATCAGAACAGAAGGCTGGACAACTCTCCATGAAGGGATGTTCTGACCAAAACGGTCAGGAAATCTATCAACCAGAACACAAACAACCCGATTCCAAAAAAAACGCCCTGCCACTGCCATCCTTTTCTGAATATTCTGACCGTCAGAACCTTGCCGATATAGAAAGCAAGACCGCATATCCCTCCAATCAGATGCATCAAGAACCATCCGAGATTTAACACCCTTGCGGGTTCGTCGAACGGAAAAAGAAAATAGATGGACATGGCTGACATAAACCACCATATGAAAAAAGAGATCCATGCGCAATTTCTGTGCATGGCCAACATCTTCTTCTTCGCCAGGTTGGGCCACAACCAATTCTTCAGAGACAGAGCAGAAAAGAAGGCCAGCAGGGCAAAAAAGAATCCAATGCCACAAAATATGACTTGGAACCGCTTGATCTTGACGTCAGTCGTGACCTTGATGGAGTGGACAAACATACTATATCGCACAGCCCACGACCTGTTTTCATAGGTCTGGTGACACCTCATGCAAGCATAGTCAACCGTCAAATATCCAGGATTCACTCGTATGCCATTTTTAATGACCCTTGGGAACTCCTGCCGGTAGGCAATATGAAATAGATGGCTCTTGAAATCACCCCTAAATGACTCGCGATCACCTTCCGCAATGATGCCTGCAGGTGGCATGTGACAGTCCATACAGGTCACACCAACTCTGTCCATCAGACTCCCTGTGTATTCGGCCTTTTTGTCCTCATGACACTCTGCACAGCCTTGCCTGATGGATTCTTCTCCTCGCACATGAGGGTTATGACAATCCGGGCAGGCGAAGTCCCTTTTCTTGCTTGCAAGCAATTGATTCGCCTCAGTGTATGGTGACAGAAAAACGCCGTTCATTGGAATCGCAGCCAAGGGTTCGGTGCCGTGACACTTCAAACATACAGTTCTGTCTACCATGATGTCAGATGTAAGACTCGAACGAACATGCCTTTCCCCAGGGCCATGACAGACTTCACATTGGATGCCGTCGAATTTCCATGTTCCCTTTATTCCCTCTAGACCGTCGTGGTGCCCTTCAGGGGCGTACCCCGTTGTATGACATCCTCCACAACTATAGTAGGCAGGCTTTTGCTCGGGGGAATAATTGACCCAATGGGCACTTCGAACGTTGTATTGAGTCTTCCCCTCGCCCGCAGCACTCGAAGTGATGAGATAGCCATTTTTATCAAGAAACAATGTCTTCCATTTAAAGCCACCAATGATATAAGAAATGGTCGTCTCATCATATCCTTCGGGGAAACTAACCGCACGGGTCACCCTACCGTCAACCTGGGACAGAATATTGGCATGCCCCGACTCTTTCCATTGATCATATTCCTTGGCATGACATTCTTTGCATTGTTCAGCGCCAGCATATTCACCAGCCCATGACACGCCATCCAAGACAAGGCAAATGAGCAGAAAGGTCAGCGACATGGCTTTGGCCAGATGATTCGTCTTTACCATGGGATAACGCCTCAAGAAATCTATGACATAATCATAGTGCTAAGGCCAATCTTTGTACACCCCAACAAAAGAGCAATGCGGCATAGGTTTGAAAATGCTGCAATGCCGTTTGTTGGCCTTTCATTGGGAAGGTTACAGGCAGTTTAAGCTCTAGACAAGAAAATAACAGACACCCGTCATCTAGCACTGAATGAAAGACGGAAAGGGCCAACGCTTCTGGCCACCTTGCAAGGGGGTTGTTTGCACATATTCCCACCGCGTGATATTCACCATGATGGGGGGCACCTATAGGTTCATTGAAGTAGAAGCCGACGGCATAGACCTCAAGGTATTGATACAACCTTTGGGGTGATCTTCTTAGCCGAATTAGGCCACCAGTTCTTGGATCCACGGTTAGCAGGATCATTCCATCAAACTACATCCGGTTAGGTGCCGGGGCGCT
>Ga0180433_10002708_pt1 | contig 26911 bp, 30 predicted proteins | sample SS_ome_8_FD_132980 | JGI IMG/M metagenome (GOLD analysis project Ga0180433, IMG submission 132980) | Hypersaline lake sediment archaeal communities from the Salton Sea, California, USA - SS_1_D_1 metaG | ecosystem: Environmental > Aquatic > Non-marine Saline and Alkaline > Hypersaline >... | reverse complement strand
TACCGAGGCCGACAAGATGGACGAGGCCGGCGAGGCCTCGCGCGAAGCCGACCCGGTCTCGCAACTTGAGGCCCGCAGCTCCAGCTACGACGAGCCCGAACGAGTCCTCTCGCTCGAATGCACGACCTCGATCGAGAGCGGCCGCATCTGGCGGGAATATCAGGCCGGCACCACCAGCCGCATCGCCTGCCCCTGCCCCCACTGCGGCGAGTACGTAACGCCCGAGCGCGAACACCTGATCGGCTGGGAGCGGGCGACAAACAAAATCGAGGCCGGGCGCCTCGGCCGCTTCGTCTGCCCGGCCTGCGGCGCCGCGATCGACGACGCGCAGCGGGCGGAAATGAACCGCCGCGCCGTGCTGGTCCACCGCGGGCAGTCGATCGGCCGCGACGGTGTGATCCACGGCGATCCGCCCGAGACCGATACGCTGGGCTTCCGCTGGAACGCCTTCAATAACCTGTTTTGGTCCACCTCCACGATCGCCGCCGGCGAATGGGACGCGGCCGAGAAACCCGAGGGCCCCGAGCGCGAAAACGCCGAAAAGCAACAGTGCCAATTCGTTTGGGCCGTGCCTTATTTGCCGCCGGACATCGAACACGTCGAGCTGAAGCCGGGCGACGTCCGCCGGCGGACCGGCGCCTTGGAGCAGAACCTCGTCCCGGCCGATACCGAGCACCTGGTCGTCGGCACCGACGTCGGCAAGTGGCATTTCTGGTACCTCGTCCTGGCCGCCGGGCCGTCGGGACTCCACGTGCCCGATTACGGGGTCACGGAGGTCCACAGCGACGACCTGCCCGAGTCCAACGCGATCGTCCAGGCCTTGCGGGAGTTCCGCCGGCGGGCCGAGGATGGCTGGCCGATCGCCGGCCGCAGCGATCGCCGCGTGCCCGACCGCGTCTGGATCGACAGCGGTTACATGCCCGATGCGGTTTTCCAGTTCATTCGCGAATCGGGCACGCTGCGGGCCAACCGCTACATGGGGATCGTCGGCCGCGGTCTGTCCCAGATCCGGCGGATGGAACGCGGCAATTACACCGCGCCGGCGAAGACCGATAAGTGGGTCCGGCGAATCGGCGACGGTTGGCACCTGACGCTGGTGCCAAAGTATCGCGCCGCGCAGATCACGATCAACGCCGACCAGTACAAGCTGGCCTGCCAGCACGGGTTCGCACTACCGGCGGGCCAGCCCGGGGCGATCACGCTCTTCGATCCGGGTCTCGACCGCAAGCGGCACACCAAACTGGAGCACCACCTCCTCAGCGAAAAACTCGTCCACCGCGTGGTCCCCGGCCGCGGCGAGATCGATGTATGGGAAAAGCACGGTGCGAACCACTGGCTGGACTGCGCCTGCTACGCCCTTTGTGCGCTTAACTTCTGCGGCTTCCGCCTGCTCGAAACGCAGGCGGCCGCCGCGGCCGCCCCCCTGCAACGCCCGGCCGCCCGGCTCGTAACGCCGGACGGGCAACCTTACCTGGTAACGGAACGGAGCTAACACGGAGCTAACCATGGCTAGACGCAGTACCAAGAGAGCTGGCGGCACACCGCCGGCCGCGCCGCCGCCGATCGACCTGGGCCCGGAGCCGCTGCCGGCGGCCGAGGAGACGACAGAGGCCGCACCGGCGGCCGAACCCGCGCCGATCGACCCCGGCCAGCAATCCGCAATCATCGAGCTGCCGGTCGCGGAGCTGGGCAACGAATACGTCTCTCGCCACTGCGAGGCCCGGCTCAATCACCGCCAGTCGGTGGCCCTGCAGCGGCTCTTTAACGGGCTTGACGCCGCCGGCGCGCGGTTGGCCGGCGGCAATCGCATCTACAGTCGCCCCGACGCCGTTCGCTGGCTGCTCGAACAGATTGCGGAGGCGATCGATGGCAAATAAACGCTCCCGCCGCAAGACCCCGCCACGCCACGTCCGCGCCCGGGCGCCGGCCAAGACCCGCGGGAAGATGAACGGCCTCGAGGCCGAGTACGCCGCGATGCTCACCGCCCGGCAGAACATCGGTGCGGTGATCTGGTGGGCCTATGAGTCGATGCGTTTTCAGATCGGACGGCTCGCCTACTACACGCCCGACTTCGTCGTGCAACTGCCCGACGGCACGATCCAGCTCCACGAGGTCAAGGGCCACTGGCGCCAGGCAGCCCGGGTGCGGATCAAGTGCGCCGCCGAACGGTTTCCGTTCGACTTCATCGCGGTGCGGAAGGGGAAGGACGGCGCGTGGGAATTCGAGGAGTTTTGAAAGCTGACGGGGTGAGGGGGTGACTGGGTGAGAGAACTTTTGTCGTCACCCCGTCACCCCGTCACCCCGTCACCCCGTCACCCCATCACCCCGTCCAGAGGACAACCCGTGGCCAAAAGAAAAACCAGCGGCGGCCGAGCGGCCGCGGCGAAACTCGATCACATCGCCGGGGACCTCCGCCCACTGGCCGTGCCGATCGGCGAATTCGTGCTGGATCCCCGCAACGCGCGGAAACACGACGAGCAAAACGTCGCGGCGATCGCCGCGAGCCTGCAGCGCTTCGGCCAGCGCAAGCCGATCGTCGCCAACCGCGCCAATAAGCAGATCGAGGCCGGCAACGGCACGCTGCTGGCGGCGCAGACACTCGGCTGGTCGCAGCTTGCGGTGGTCTGGGTCGAGGACGATCCGGCCGCCGCCACCGGGTTCGCCGTCGCCGACAATCGCACCGCCGAGCTGGCGGCCTGGGACGAAGAGATCCTCGCCGACTTGCTCTCGGAGACCCGCGAGGAACTCGGCGATCTCTACGACGAGTTGCTGCTCGACGAGTTCGACGCCGCCGAGGACGACGACGGCCAGGCCGCCGCCGAGACGTCCCAGGCCGTGCCCGACGCGTTCCAGGTGGTCGTGGACTGCCGCGACGAGGCCGACCAGAAACGGCTCTACGAACGGCTCCAGAAGGAGGGCCGCAACTGCCGGCTGCTTACCGTGTGATTGCAGATTTTCCAACTCGGCGGCCCCGCGTGAACGATTATGACCAGCAGCCCGGCGAGAATCTCAAAGACTCGCAAGATCGACGTCGCCCTGGCGACGCCGGTGCACCGCTCCTTTCGCGTCGACCAGGTCGCCGGCATGTTCGATCTGGCGATCGAAGAGAAGGCCCGCCAGCAGTTCACCGCCGAGGTACCCGCCGCCGGCGAAGACTGGCGGATCGGCGTGATCGTCGGCCCCTCGGGCAGCGGCAAGACGAGCATCGCCCGGGCGGCCTTCGGCAAACACCTATACACCGGCTTCCGCTGGCCCAAGGACAAGGCCGTGGTCGACGGCTTCGGCGAGCGGCTGTCGATCAAAGAGGTTACGCACATGCTTACGGCCGTCGGCTTTTCCTCGCCGCCGAGCTGGGTGAAGCCGTTTCAGGTCCTCTCCAACGGCGAACAGTTCCGGTGCAACCTGGCCCGGGCGCTGCTATCAATCGGGAAGCTGGTCGCCTACGACGAGTTTACCAGCGTGGTCGATCGCACGGTGGCCAAGATCGGCTCTGCGGCGGTCAGCAAGGCGCTGCGCAAGGGCCGGATCGCAAAACAGTTCGTCGCCGTGACCTGCCACTACGACGTGGTCGAGTGGCTCGAACCCGATTGGGTGCTGGATATGGCAAGCTGCCAGTTGGCAAGGGGGTGTCTTCAGCGACCAACAATTACAATCGAAGTCGCTCCGGTCCACCGCTCCGCCTGGGTTCTGTTTCGCCGGCATCACTATCTAAGCGGCGAGATCTCCGTGGGCGCCCGCTGCTTCGCCGCCTTCATTGACCAGCAGCCGGTGGCCTTTTCCGCCTGGCTGAACTACATAACCAAGGGCCGCCGCCCGCGCGACATGCGCGAACACCGCACCGTCGTCCTGCCCGATTACCAGGGGATCGGGATCGGCAACCGCCTGAGCGAATTCTGCGCGTCGATCTGGACGGGCCTCGGCGGCCGCGCGTTTTCGACAACCGGCCACCCGGCGATGATCGGCTATCGCTCCGCTTCGGCCAACTGGCGGCGGATCCGTTTGGGGATGGTCCGGCCGACCAGCTCCGGCGGCATGTTCCGCAAAACCAGCGCCGACAAGTACGCGGGGAGTTCCTGCAAGCGGATCACCGGCGGCTTCCAGTACTGCGGCCCCGCCATGCCGCGGGCCCGGGCGCGCGAGTTCGCCGCCGAGTGCACGACCACGATGCAAGTCTGGCATATTGTCCGACGGCACCCGGGCTGTCGACGCGCGCACTCGCGCAGCGCGCCGACTTATCCATTACGTGCGTGCGGCGCGCCCTGGAAGAACTGATCGCCGCCGGCGACGTCGAACAAAAGGGCCGCGGCGGCTCCCGGGGGCGGCCGCAGGCGTTCTACGCGCGGGGTGAGGGGGTGACGGGGTGAGTCGGCGTTTTCACCCCGTCACGTCCAGCCGTAACCCCTTCCCTCCCAACGACTTCCGCCTTCCCCCTTCCCCTTTCCGGCTTGTCGGGGATTCCCGATTTCCCCTAACCCCTTGCCGGCAAACGACTTAGGGCGTCGTGTTCCGCGTATTTCGCCGGAAATACCGGCCGCTGCCGGACTTTCGGGAGAATTCCGAAACCCGTAAGTCGCTACCGCGCAAGGACTTCCGATCAAATCCGCCAATCGGGGAGATTTTCTCACTTCCCCCATTTGGGTGGAGTGATATAATAGTAGTAGACGGGGGCAAGACACCACCTAACATAAGGAACACGCAATGAACGAGATTCGCCGAGAAGCCCGGGAGCGGGGGCTCGACTGGAACGCGGTCCGCCAGGCGGCGGCGGAGGTGCGGGACGCGGAACGGGAGAAACGCCAGCGGCCCAACGAGGTGCGGGAGACCGCCTGGATCATGGCCACCGCCTGCACGCCGGCGAGCTGGCCGTTTTGGCGGCACGGGTTTTACAGCCGCTGGGGGCGGCGGATCGCCCGCGGGGCCGACTACACGGTCATTCCCCGCTACGACGAGATCGCCCAAGAAGTTGGCTGGTACTTCCCGGAATACTCCGGCGACGACGGCACGGAGCGGCTGTTCGAGTTCCTGCTTTCCCCTTACGACAAACTCCCGACTCGGGAGGAAATCTACCGCAAGGCGATGGACCTGGTCGAATGCCACAAGGCGATGGACCTGGTCGAATGCCACCAGCCCGCCGCCATTCCTTTTTGACAGATTCACCTTTGATAGATTCACCTTATAATCAATGAAGGCGATCACGCTGCATCCGGTCTGGGCCTGGGCGGTGATCCACGGGCCGAAGCGGGTGGACAACCGGACGTGGGCCACGAGGCACCGCGGGCCGTTGTTGATCCACGCCGGCCGTGGCAACGGGCGGGCCGACGCCGAGGCCCGGGCGATCCTCGAGCGACTCGGCGTCGAGGTCCCCGACGACGAGCACGTGCCCCGCGGCGTGCTGCTGGGCACGGTCGAGCTGGTCGACGTCGTCCGCCTGGACGAACGCCGCCAGCCCGACCTCTTCAATCTGCAATCTGCAATCCCCGATCCGCAATCCCTGGCGACCGGCCCGGTCTGCTGGATCCTGGAAAACCCCCGGCCGCTGGCCGAGCCGATCCCCTGCCTCGGGCGGCAGGGCCTGTTCAACGTGGACTTGACGGAGACTTGAGGGGGTGACGGGGTGAGTGCCGATATGCCCGATCCCGACGACGAAACTCTGACCCCGCAGTGGATAGCGCTGCTGGTGGCAATCGCCGTTCTCTTCTTCACGCTCAGGGCCTGCGGCCTGATTGATCTCTAGGCCGAGCTACTTCTGCAATCCGCAATCTGCGATCTGCAATCCGACCCGTCCGACAAATCCGAAGCGTCCGGACTCCGGACGCTATTCGCTGTCCGCCGATCGGACGCTATCTAGTTGGGCATGTCCACGCTGAGCAGCTCTAGCACGCTGGCCGAGGTCCAGGCCGCTTACGACGACAGCGCCTCGTATGCCGAAGACGAATCGGTCGGCAAGGCGGCGGCGTTTATCACCGCCTGTCGCGTGCTCTTGCGGCGCCTGCCCAAGCGGGCGGTACACGGCGGCCGCGAGACCGAAGAGATCGAGCTGGACCCGGCGATGATCCGCAAAGAACTCAGCGAGGCCCGGCGGTGGATCGCCGATCGGAGCACCGCGACGCTGCGGTTCGCCAGCTTCCAAGACTTTCGCGATTGACCGATGAGACCGAACTGAGACCAAAACGTGTCCAGATGCCGACGGGACGTATCGACGCTTTCGAGCCCGGAACTGTTCGAGCAGTTCCGCTCGGACTACAACGCCGCCAAGGCCAGCCGCTACCGCCGCACACCGGCGGGCGTCTCTGCGGTCGGTTCTTCCGCCGATTACCACTACCGCACGGAGTCCGATTACTTGCGGATGATGGAGCTGGCCCGGCATTTCTTCCGCAATAACCCCGTGATCGCCCAGGCCGTCCGCCGGTTGGTGACCAACTGTATCCAGGACGGGTTCGCGCTGGACCCGCAGACCGGCAACGACAAGGCCGACAAGATACTCGCCGGGCGTTGGGCCGAGTGGTCGCGACAATGCGATCTGTGCGACGTGGCCGGGCGACTGTCGTTTCACCAGCAGGAACAGCTTGTGCTGCAATCGACGATCGTCGACGGCGACGTGCTGGTGTTGCCACAGCGGACCGGGCAGTTGCAGTTGGTCGAGGCCCACCGGCTGCGCAGCCCGACCAACGCCCGTTGCCGCCGGGCGGCCGGCACGCAGCTAGTGCACGGCGTACTGCTCGACCGGCTCCGCCGGCCGCTGGAGTACTGGCTTACCGCCGACGACATCAATCCCAGCCGGCGGGTCCGCCGCGTAAACGAGATGCGGCGCTACGCGGCCCGCGACGCCGAGGGCCGCCGCCAGGTGTTCCACATTTACTGGCCCGATCGCATCTCGCAGACCCGGGGGATCACGGCCTTCGCCCCGTCGGTAGACACGATTGGCATGGGCGACGACCTGTTCTTCGCGATGCTGGTCAAAGCGCAACACGGGTCGGTCTATTCGATTTTTCACGAGTTCCCGGAGTTGTATGACGGCGCGGCTCCGCCGCAAAAGGGCGAGCAAGAGACCGAAACGCTGTCGGACGGCTCCACCCGGACGATTGAGGGCGTCGCGCCGGGGATGGAGATCTTCGGCCGCCCGGGCGAAAAGCTCACCGGCTTTACGCCGAACATCCCCAATCCCGAGTTCTTCGCCCACGCCAAGCTGATCCTCACGATGATCTCGATCAACCTGGACCTGCCGCTGGCGGTGTTCTTGCTCGACCCGAGCGAGACCAACTTCAGCGGCTGGCGGGGCGCGATCGACCAGGCCCGCTTGGGATTCCGCCGCATCCAACGCTGGCTCTGCGGCGCCTTTCACGAGCCGGTCTACCAGTTCAAGGTCCGTCAGTGGATCGCCGCCGACGCCGTGCTGGAGGCCATCGGCCGGCAAGAGGGTGTCAATCTGTTCGCCCACCGCTGGCACCCGCCCGAGTGGAAATACATCGAGCCGCTGAAGGACGCCTCGGCCGATCTGCTGCGCTGTCGCAACGCGCTGATCTCGCACCGCCGCCGCTGTAACGAACGAGGGCTCGACTGGAACGACCTGAGCACCGAGATCGTCGACGACAACGCGATGCTGATCCGCAAGGCCAAGCAAAAGGCCGACGAGTTGAACAAGGAGTTTCCCGACCTCTCCGTCACCTGGCGTGAGGTCGCCAGTCTGCCCACGCCCGACGGCGTAAAGATCGGCATCGAGGCCCACAGCGAGGAGAAGACCGCCGATGGGAAATAACGCCAACTTACAGATCGACTTACGGCCGCTTACCGGCTTGGATCTGAATCTGGACCAATACTGCGGTCTCTGGGCGGTCGAGGAAGTGCGTTTCTTGCAGATGGTCGAGCGGATCGCCCGGCTCGACCTGGCGGCCCACGTCGCCGCCCGCCAGCCGGCGATCGCCGCGGCCGCGAAGATAGCACCCGCCGATAATCGGCAGACCGTCGCCGTGATCGACATCACCGGGACGATGACCAAGCGCGGCAGTTCGCTCTCGGATGCCGGCGCCACGATCCTCCTGCGCCGCGCGGTCCGGCAGGCGGCCGACGACGAGGCGATCGACGCGATAGTGCTGCGGATCGACTCGCCCGGCGGGACGGTGGCCGGCACCGCCGACCTGGCCCGCGAAGTGGCCGCCGCCGGCCGCCGCAAGCCGGTATGGGCCTTCGTCGAGGACCTGGCCGCGTCGGCCGCCTATTGGGTCGCCTCGCAGGCCGCGCGGATCGTCGCCAACGACCGCACGGCGATGATCGGCTCGATCGGCACCTACGTCGGGCTCTACGACTACAGCGCCGCGGCCGGGCAGCAAGGGATCCGCCCGGTGGTGATCCGCGCGGGCAAGTACAAGGGAGCCGGGTTCCCCGGCACCGAGATCACCCATGAGCAGCAGGCCGTCTGGCAGAAACTCATCGACAAAACCCAGGCGGAGTTTTCCGCCGGCGTCGCGGCCGGCCGCAAGATGCCGATCTCCCGCGTCGACGAGCTGGCAGACGGCCGCGTACACATGGCGGCCGACGCCCAATCGCTCGGCCTGATCGACGCGGTAATGCCCTTCGAGGAAACGATCGCTCAACTGCTCGGGCAGTTGGGCGCAGGCAAAACCGAGTCCAATACCAAAACCTCTTCACCACCAAGCAAACGAGGAGAAACACAAGTGAGCGAGACTACGACCACCACGCCGCCGCCGGCCACGCTGGAAGACCTCAAAATCTGTTGCCCCGGGGCGGACAACGATTTCCTGGTCGGCGAACTGGCCAAGAAGGCGACCGTCGACCAGGCCCAGTCGGCCTGGATGGAAGAGCAGAACGCCCGGTTGGCGGCCGCCGAAAAGAAGGCCGCCGAGGCCGAGCAGAAGGCCGCCGAGGTCGACAAAAAGGCAAACGCCGCCAAGACGGCCGCGGGCGTTGATCCGCTCTCGGCCGCTGGCGCCGCCGGCGACGATTCCGGCGACACCGCCGACGCGGTCGAGCAGTTCAACCTGCTGGTGCGCGAGAACATCAAGGCCGGCATGAGCCGCCGCGCGGCGATTCAGGCCGCGGCCCGGGCGCATCCATACGAGCACACCGCCTACCTGGCGGCGGTCAACCCCAACCGGCAAAAAATTCAGGACCTGATCCAGGACCGCCACTCACTGGCCCGCCTGGTCGAGTAAGACCGTCAAGTCTGTTTTTCCAAATCCAAACCAAAACCAGAGTCAAGCAGGAGTAATCAATCATGCAAGTCAACAAGACGGGAATTCTTAGCCTGGCGGCGACCGCGGCGCTGGCCCCGTACCTGCGTGTCAAGTACGACGCCAGTTACGGGCTGGCGGCCTGCGGTCCCGAGGACGTCGGCCTGGGCACGCTCCACAACCGGCACATCGTCTCCGGGCTGGGCGCATCGGCCAACGCCGCGGTGATCGCCTGGAACGCCGCGGGCACGCGGAAGATGGTGGCCGCCGGCGCGCTGAGCGTCTTCGACGTTGTCTACGGCGCCGAGGGCGGCAAGGTCGACGACACGGCCAACGCCAACCCCATCGGGGTCGCCTTGGAAGCGGCGACCGCCGACGGCGATTACATCGAGGTCCTGCCGATCGCCGAACTGGCCGGCGAGGCCCGAGAGTTCGGCGGCATCGACGAGACCTACGACTTCATCGGCGACTACCCGGCCGCCGGCACCGCGCTGACCGGGAACGACTGGACCAAGGTCGAGACGCTCGGCCTGGGGGTGATCTCCAGCGACCAGCCCAACGGCGTCCTGAAGTTCAGCTTCGACGCGGTGGCCGAGGCCGCCACGGCGGCGCTCTACATGGTCAACGCGCCGCTGGACATCGACCAGAATCCGATCGTCGATTTCCGCCTGGCGGTCTACGACATCGGCGACGACGCGGCGCTGGACATCAACTTCGGCCTGGCCAACGACACCCACGCCACCGACGCCGACGCGATCACCGAGAGCGCCTTCTTCCACCTGGACGGCGGCGACCTCTCGCTGTGCTGCGAGTGCGACGACGGCAGCAACGAGACGGCCGCCACCGACACGCTCGTCGATCTGGTCGACGACATATTCTACGACTTCCGCATCGACGTGACCGACAAGTCCGACATCAAGTTCTTTTATCGGGCCGTCGGCGCGACCACGTGGACGCGCCTGCTGCCGGACACCACGTTCTCGATGGCCGCGGCCACCGGCGCGCTAACGCCGATCGTCCACGTCGAGAAGGAGAACAACGATACCACCGCCGACGTCCGCCTGGACAAAGTGCGTATCCGCGCCGAACGGGCCTAAGTCGGAAACCCGAAAAGCTGAAAACTGAAAACTGATAACTGATAACTGGAAACTAACAACTCACAAAGGAGAGCAACCAATGCTTCCTTCCACTGCGATTACGAGGACCGACCTGGCCTCGACCTTCAGCGAGTTCGACCTGGCGATGAGCCGTAAGCGGTTCATCGGTCCGCGGGTTCTGAAGCCCCGGCTGGTCGGCGTCCAGGCCGCCGACGTGGGCAAGATTCCCATCGAGGCGTTGCTGCGGACCCTCGACGACGCCCGCACCGCCGGCGGCGGCTACCAGCGGGACGATTTCGAGTTCAGCAAGTTCAATTACTCGACCAACGAGCACGGCCGGGAGGTCGCGCTCGACGATCGGCAGCTCAAGGTGTTCCGCGACCTCATCGACGCCGAGTCGATCCAGGCCCAGCGGGCCGAGGACATCGTGCTGCGGAACTACGAGATCGACTGCGCCGCGGCGTTGTACGACACGGCCACCTGGACCGGGGCCGCGCTGACCACGGCAATCGTGGAAGAGTGGGATACCGCCGCCGCCGCCGTGCCGATCACCGACGTGGAGGCCGCGCGACGAAAGATCCACGATGGCTGCGGGCTGGAGCCCAACGCGCTGATTTGCAATCGCAACCAGTTCTGGAACCTGGCCAACACCGCCCAGGTGATCGACCGGATCAAGTATTGGGGAGGCGACGATCCGAAGCAGATCAACGAGGCGATGATCGCCGCGCTGCTCGACCTGGAGTACGTGCTGGTGGCCGGCGGGATCAAGAACACCGCCAACGAGGGCCAGGCGGCGTCGCTATCGCGCATCTGGTCGGACGAGTATGCGATGGTCGCCCGGGTGGCGGTCACCGACGACCCGCAAGAGCCCTGCGTCGGACGGACGTTCATGTGGAGCGAGGAGAACGCCGGCGTGGGGACCGACGAGGAGCTGGCCACGATCGTCGAGGAGTACCGCGAGGAGGGCGTCCGCGGCAGCGTGATCCGCGTGCGCAACGACCGCGACATCGTCATTATGTACCCCGAGGCCGCCCACCTGCTGAGCAATGTCACCACGATCTGAGCCATGACCTTGTAACTCTGGCACGGGAGGCTCCGGCCGATGGCGATCTTCGATGAGCTGTACGCCGCCGGCGCGGCGATGCTGATGGATTACCTCGCCGCCGAGGTGACGTACACGCCCGCCGGCGGCGCCGGTGTGACGCTCCCGGCGATCATCTCCATGGCGGCCGTCGACGAGGCCGACGATCTCGACGGCCGCCGGCTGAGCGAGCACCGCGAGGTCACGATCCCGCGGACCGCCGCGGCCGCCGGCCTCGACGGCGCCGGCGCCCAACGCAACTACCTGGCCCAGCCGGCGACCAATGCCACGGTCACCATCGACGGGACGAGCTACGCGGTCGAAGCAATCGTTTCGCAGTCGGCGTCGTTCAGCAAACTGGCCCTGGTCCGCCACGCCGCGGCCGAGCGGAGCCGGCGGGGATACCGGCTGGCGAACAAATAGATTGCAGATTGTGGATTGAGGATTGCAGAAGTTATGAACGAATCGCAGTTGTTCACGCCGTTTATTCAGTACGGCTTCGCCGGGATGTCGATGCTGCTGGTCGGCGTGATCGTCTGGCTGATCGGCCGGCTGCTCAAGCTGCTTGACGAGACCAACAAGATCATCGCCGCCAACACCGAGGCGATCCACGACGTGGGCGAAACGTCGCGGGATTCGATGCGGCTGACGCGCCAGCTCCACGACAAACTCATCAGCCGGCCATGCATCGCCGAACGCGAGACCTGAGAAAAGCTCGCGCAGGGGCGCGGAGAACGCAGAGAACCAAGAACTGAAAACTGACTACTGAAAACTGAGAACTAATCGTGACCGAGCCCGTCGGAAGCCTGCCGCTGTGGATCGACCACCTGCGCCAGTCGCTGGCCGACAGCGCGGCGTTTCGCACGTGGGTGGGCGCGGCCAACCAGGCCGAGGCCCTGGAGCACATCCACTGGGATGCGCTGCCGCCGCCGACTGATGACGCAGAGGAGTACACCGCCGCCGCACTGGCCGCCTACCGGCCCTACGCGCTGCTCGGGCTCGACGAGGAGCAGGGCTACCAGCGGACCAGAGTGTCGCAACGCGGCTTCGAGACCGCTTGCCGGCTGATCCTGATGCTGATCCAGGCGGACCCTGGCAGCGAGGACCGCACCGACGACGACATCGCCTGGCAGAACACGATCGAGGCGATCACCGCGGACATCGAGGCCCGCGTCAACACGGCCGGTTACCTATGCTTCGATCGCTGGAAGATCGACGAGGGACCCGGCCGCCGCCACCCCGATTACGATCCGGCCTGCGGCGCCGAGCAGGGCGTCATCATCGCTTTCGAGGGTCGGGGAGCATAGCGATTTGAGATTGCAGATTGAAGATTGAAGATTGCAGAAGTGGAAAGCGGACACCTGAGACCTGACAATGGGCGACCTGGTCAAACTGAAAATGGTCTACACCGGCGCGGTCCCCGGGCTGGCGGTCCGCGAAGTGAACACGATCAAGCGCCGCGCGTTCTTCGGCGGCGGCGTACAGTGGCACAAGCAGTTCCGCCCGAAACACTTCACGCGGGCCGGGGCGAGCGAATACGGCTACGCCCCGCGGAGCGGCGAGCGGGGCAACACGCCGCGCGGCGGGTTCAGACGGTCGTACACCGGCCGGAAACTCAAACAGTTCGGCCATACCCGTCCGCTGGAGTTCAGCGGCGAGGCCAAGGCGTTGACGCGGATGCGCGACGTCCGCGCGACCGCCACGCGCAAGCGGTCCCGCGTCCGCGTGGTCCTGCACGCCAACAAGCTCAACTGGCGCAATCCCGACAGCGAGATCAACATGGCCGACGAGTTGCGGCGGATCTCCGCCGCCGAGCGGACCCAGCTTATCCGCACCATCGCCCGCGGCACGATCAGCGGGCTTAAACGGGTGCAACGCCGGGAGACCAAGACTATTTCGTGAGAAATAACCATGACGGGGTGACAAGGTGACCGGGTGACGGGGTGATTGACCCCCTCACCCCCTCACCCCGTCACCCCCTCACCCCGAAAGGAAAAACCAATGCCCACGGCAAGCCTCAGCACACAGATCAGCGTCGAGGGGACCTCGATCTCGGCGACGCTCAATCGCACCGGCGACGCGGCGATCGCCATCGAGCCGGAGGCCGGGCTGCTGGCCGGCCAGGCCGGCAGCCTGACCACGAAGACCGACGAGGACACCGGCGTGGCCACGCTGGGCGAGGACCACGGCATCCAGACGGCCGACAAGGTCGACGTCTACTGGACGGGCGGCAAACGCTACGGCATGGACGCCACCGTCGACGGCAACGACGTGACGATCGACCTCGGCGACGGCGACAACCTCCCGGACCAGGACACCGCCGTGGTGGTCTGCAAACGGCAGGAAGCCGACGAGGATTTCGACGGCGACGACCTGGACTTTATCGCCGTCTATAGCTCCAAGCGGGCGATCGTCGAGTTCACCGAGGACGACGACACCTCGATCCTCGTGCTGGAGATCCCCGCCGGCGAGTTCTGGTTCTGGGACGAGAGCAGCAACTACGACAACCCGCTGACCGGCGACCCGGTGGGCAAGATCAAGTTCTCCAACGGCGACACGGCCGCGGGAACAATCACAATCGTGGGGCTGAAGGATACGGTGAGTTAGTGAGGGGGTGACGGGGTGAGGGGGTGACGGGGCCTGAAAACTGAAAACCGAGACTCGGAGACCATATTATGAGCTTAACAGCAATCCACGGCCTCGGGCCGGTCAAGATCGGCTCGACCGTGATCGGCGGCGTGACCGATGCGAGCGTCGATCTCGACACCAACCTGGTGGGCGAGCCGACCAGCGGCGAGATCTACACCCGCCACCAGTCGATCGCCGGCCAAAAGCCCGGCGGCAAGTTCACCAGCAACAACATCGCCCAGACGCTGGCGGTCTGCGCGTCGCTGGGCTGCTCGTTGGACACATACCCGTTGACGATTTTCGCCGCCAAGCGGTCGGCCGGGGCGCCGGCCGCCGGCGCCGTCCACCGCCAATACGTGTTGCGCGGCGGCCTGCTGGTCCCCCGGCAGTTGACCTGCGAGCACCAGGGCGACGCCTCGCTGAGCTACGAGGCGATCGTGGCCTACGACGGCGGCAACGACCCGATCGTCAAAACCGATAACGTCTCGCTGCCGGCCGGGCTGACCGACCTGAGATACTCGCTGTACACCGCCTCGATCGGCGGACTATCGATTTCCGACGAGTGGAAGTCGTTGACGATCGACTGGGGGATTGAGGTCCAGACCCAGGGCGGCGGCAGCGAGATCTGGGACTCGAAAATCTGGATCTCGAAGATCGAGCCGACGATCACCCTCCGCGGCATCGAGCAGACCTGGTTCGATTCGATCCCGCTGCTGGGCGCGGCGGCCACCAACGCCACAATCGTGCTGCGCAAGCGGGCCGACGGCGGCACGTGGGCCGGCAGCGGCGATGTCACGCTAACCGCCAGCGGGATCGTCGTCCCGCAGCAGCCCCTGAAGGCTTCGGGCGATAACCCCGACGAATCGACGCTGCTGTTGACCGTCAAGTACGACGGGACCAACGTCCCGATCCGGGTGAGTTAGTGAGGGGCTGACGGGGTGAGCGGGTGACGGGGTGAGCGGGTGACGGGGTGAGGAGGTGAAAAGATGAGCGGATTTTTGTATTACGTGCCCGGGCACGAGCGGCCCACGGTGACCGCCGAGGAGCTGCGGGAGCGGGGGATCGACTATGCCTTCGACGGCCGCTGGACAGCCGCGGCCGTCCGCGGCGGGCCCGACGAGCAGCACGGCAGCATCATCGCCGACCAGCAGCGCGTGGCGGCGGAGCGGATCGGCTACTACCCGCAGCAGCAGACCTGGCGGCGGATCCCCGCTTCGGCGCTGTGGATCGGCTACTACACGGCCGAGCGTCCGGGACCGGCCGACTTGATTAGGCCCGAGCCGCTGGAGGGTCACCTGGTCACGCTCGGCGACGGCCGGGCCTGGATGGCGCCGATCGCGCGGGCTTGGTTCGAGATTGAGCAGCCGGAGGAACACCTGGTCTGGTTCTGCAAACTGCCCGAGGCGGTCACGCTCGACGACGAGGGGAACTGGGCGAGCGGTGCCGTGGTCGCGCAGTACCGGCCGCTCTGGGAGATCGCCGAGCGTTGGTGGGACGCGATCAACGGCGCCGACCTGCACGTGCAAGACAAACCGCAACGGGTGCGGTTCGACTTCGAGGGCATCAACGACGCGGCGTTGCTGGCCCTGGGGACCAACTACCGGCTGGGCCGCGTGGAGGTGGACGTGTTGGGACTGTTCACCGATCAGACCGTCCACGCCGTGCTCGGCGCGCTGATCGACTGGCCGACGATGGAGCAATTTCTGAAAAAAAAACTCAAAACATCAGCAGCCGGTGGCTCCGGTTCCGCGCCTGGGCCGCCGGCCGGGCCGCCGGATACCGGCCCACCATAGCCGACCTCTGGGCGCTGGCCGTGGGGCTGGCCGACCCGGAGCCGATAACCGTAAACACGATCCAGTTTCGACGCTGACAAATGAGGGGGTGACGGGGTGAGGGGGTGACGGGGTGAATCACCCGATCACCCAGTCACCCGATCACCCAGTCACCCGATCATCCATCCGAGCCTCGAACCATGGCCGACGGCGGAATCGTTATCGAGATGTCGAGCGAGGAATCCAAGCTTTGGCGAGGGTTCCAGTCGATCATTGCGCAGCAGACGAAGATGGAAGGCGGGCTGCAAAAGGTCGGCGCCGCCGGCAACAAGGCCGCCGCCGAGCAACGCAAGCTGGAGCAGGCCGCCAAACGGGTTTACGAGCAGACGCGGAGTCCGCAGGAGCGCTACGCGGCCAAAATGCAGCAGCTCAATATGTTGGTCGGGCGGGGAAAAATCTCGCAAGACACCTACGCCCGGGCCACCCGGCAGGCCACCGAGCAGATGCGGGCCGCCGGCCAGGCCGGCACCAACGCCTTTGGCCCGAAAATGATGGGCATGGTCACCGGGCTGATCGGCGCGCTGGGTCTCGGCGGCGGCGTGGCCGGGGCGGTGATGAAGATCAATCAGGCCTACGAGGTCTGGCTGGAGAATATGCGGGAGATTTCCGCCGAGGCCAAGCGGGCCGGCGACGATATAATCGCCTTCGCCGCGCTGCAAGAGGGCGGCACAAAGGGCCAGCGGGTAATGGATGCGGCCATGCTGGCGGCGCGTTACGGGATCAGCGACCGCGGCGCGGCCTTCAACGCCGTGCAGGCGCTGCAGTCGGCCCACGGCGGCGACATTGAAAAGGGGATGGCGGCCGCCGAGACCGTTTTCGCCGCCAAGCAGGTCGGCGTGCCCACCGAGATGGGCCTGGAGCTGGAGGTCCTCGGCGCGTCCCAGGGCATGAAGCCCGGCGATGCGCTGCGGATGGCCTACGTCGCCGGCCAGGAATCCGCCCGCGACCCGGCCACGCTGGCCGGCGGGGCCGCCGGGCTGAAGTTTTGGGAAGACAAGCAGTTCGGCTTCGCCGCCGCCGGCGTCCTGGCCGGCTCGGTCAAAAAAGACCAGCTCTCGACCTACCTCAAACGCGGCGGCCAGGCGCTCTCGCGGGTCGGACCGGAGGGCGCGGCGAAGCGGTTCGAGGCGGCCGGCCTGGGCGACGCCGGCCAGGCCGAGCGGTTGAAGTATCTGGCCGCCGAAGGCATCGACACCGCGGAAAAACTCAAGCAGTTCGGCTTCACCGAAATCCGCCAGGTCGAAGCGCTTACGGCCCTGGTGCCGAACTATCAAAACGTATTGCGAATCCAGCAGACTATCGGCCGCAAGGCCCGGCCGGGCCTGCTGGCCGAACAACGCCGGGCGGTCGAAGAGGAGCTGCCGTTTACCAAAACCACTCGCCAGATTGGCCAGCTCGACGTGATGTTCGCCGACGAACAGGCCTTCGGCGCCGGCAAGGACGCCGCGCTGGCCCAAGAACGCCGGCAGGCGACCCGGGCGATCGCCTTCGAGCGGATGGGAAAGCGGCAGAGCCTCTGGTTCGACCTCATAAAGCGCGGCGAAGAGGGCGGCGGACGATCCACCGAGGCCGACGTCGCACAATACTTATTCGGCGAGACGGCAAAGGGCATGGCGGGCGGCGGCGGCCGGGCCGCGCAAGGCCTCGGCGCGGGCCTGCCAGGCGGACTCGGTTTGCTCCTCCGCGGCGGCGCCGGACTGTGGCGAGGCGTCGGCGCCAGCCGCGAACTCGCCGCAGAGACGGGCAAGATCGAGGCCGAACTCTCCAGCAACGACCCATTGGTGCAGACGAGCCAAGAGCAGACGAACCTGCTGAAACAGATCGCCGCCAACACGGCCTCCGGCAACGCCCCACCCGGCGGCAACGCCACGCTGGTCCCGGCGACCGTGGATAAATGATTGCAGATTGCAGATTGCAGAAGTACTGACAACTGAAAACTAACCATGGCCTCCATCGGTGCTGTAAGTTGCGATTTGCTCAGCGGAGAACCGCCGGCGCTGAAGCAGCGGTCCGAGATCTGGAACGTGCCCGGGATCGACGGCTACGGCGTCCAGGTGCTCGGCACCGGCGACGCGCCGTTTGCGCTGCGGGCGGTCTACTTCGGCACCATCGCCGCGGTAAGCGCCTGGGCAGTCGCCCTGCAGGCCCTGCAAGGCACGGTGGCCACGGTGGTTAATGATGCGGGCGTGATCTACACCCGCTGCTTCTTGGCGTCCGTCGGTCCGTTACGCCGCAGCGCCGCCCGGCGGCCGGGCACGGCGGTCGCCAGCCGCGGCGAAATCGAAATTGAGGGGGTTCGGGTGTAGGGATTACAGGTTGAAGATTGCAGAAGAGAACTGAAAACTGACAACTGACAACTGAGAACTCAAAATGATTACCGCTTACAACGCCGAACGCGACGGGAACTTCACCACGGTCACCGTGATCAGCGACCTCGGCGGAACGATTTACTATCACTGGTACTGCGACGGCGCGCTGCTGTGCTCGACGCAAGCGCCGAGCCACACGTTTTGGCTGCCGGCCGCCGAGCAGTCGCGGATCGAGGTGCTCGATACGAACGATCCGGACTTCGATGCCGTGGCCAACGCCCCGGCCGGCTACCCGGCGCGGAAAACGCTGTGGTGGATCCGCTCGCCGGCGGAAGACGTACTGCACTATCGCGTCGAGCAAAAACAGGATGCCGGGGCCTGGGCGCAGATCGCCGAGCTTCCTGCCGTGGCCGGGCAATGGGATTACACGCTGATAACCGATCGGCTGACCGACCTGGCCGAATATACCTGGCGGGTCGTGGCCGTCGACGAGCTGGGCAACGAGAGCACGGCCGCGGTGATCGGACCCGAGCGGATCGTGCGGATCCCCGACGCCGTGGAGTTCGAGATTGCCTTCGACCCGGAGACGACGCGGGTTACGTTTGCCGCCGCGGCGTAGACCGCGGCATCAACCATGAAAACCGGGAGGCGCACATGATCGCAGTTCTGTTATCCTGCTGCTTGGCTGTCGTGCCGCCGCAGATCGAGCCCAGCGACCTCGGGGCGCAAGGCATCCGGCAGGCCGTCGACGAGGGGACCGGCCTCCCGGCGGGCGACAAGGAACTACTGGCGACGACGTTCAAGTATTGGGCGAATCAGGCCGGTGTGCCCATGCTCTCCGGGACTCCGTTCCGACAACCGTTTGCTCGTTATCGACCTGAAGAAGAGTCTCCCCGGATCGTTGTGCCGGTACCTCCAAAGACTCAGGGAGTGCGATTATGGTTGCGCGTGGTAATTACAGTGGCCGGCGTGTACGGCCTTTTCTTGGTGATCCGGGGGCTGTACTTGATGGAGGAGTTCGACGAGCCCCCAGAGCCTCGGAAAACATCCCCGATCGAAGAGGAACAAAAACAAAAAGAGCCGTTAGGTGTTGGTTGATCGCTGCCGGCGTGTTTGTCCTGTTGGCCTGCCAGTTGACAGCTACCGTTTGGCCGCCGCCGGCCCAAAACTCAATTACGAGGAGTGCAGTCGTGGCAGAACCCAAAACCCGAAACCTCGCCGAACTGCTGGCCTACATGCAGACGCTGCCGGCCGTCCACTGCCTGCTGGGCGTCGCAGAGGTCCGGCAAAACGAATACCCAGGCGGCTTGATCGGCGTGCGACAATCGTACTTGACCACCGCCGGCAACAAGATGTGCGCCATCAAGCACCAGATGATCCTGGTACGCAACCACGGCGAGCCGGACGAGGAAGCCTTTTTTATGGAGCACGAGCCGTATCGGACTCTGCTGACCCCGGCCGAGGGCGCGCTGCTCGACGCCCGCAATCAGCTTATCCAGCAGGGAGCAAACCCTGGGCTGCTCCCCTGGGACCGTTACTTGATCGAGGAGAGAGCCGAGTTGGCCGACCAGGGCGGCGCCACCTTGGATGCCTTTAGCGACCAAGCGACTCCTGACCCCTAACCCCTGACCCCCTGAACAGTATCATGCCTGACTACAGAATCATTGATATTCGGCCCGGTGCGGGCGAAGCGGCGTTGGCCGTCCGCGTGGTCGTGGCCGGTCGGACGAAGGCGGTTGATCTGATTTTCGACGAGAAACCGCCCGACCTGGAGGCGGCTATCGAAACGGCCGTGGCCGATCTGCCGCCGGAATCGCCGCTTGCTCCCGAACAGAGCGGCCGCCGTTTTTTGCGGCCGATCCTCGATCTCTGTCGCGGCCTCGACGACGGCCTGCTGTCGATCGATTCTGCGGCGATGCAGATGCTCTTAAAGCGGATCGACGCACAGCGAAAAGCCTGAAGGTGTTCACATGTTGCTTAAAGAATCTGCGGCGATGCAGATGCTCTTAAAGCGGATCGACGCACAGCGAAAAGCCTGAAGGTGCTCACATGTCGCTTAAAGAACTCGACTCCGAAAACGGCGATTTCGACCTGACTTCTACGGTTACGGTCTTGACCGATACGCCGGACGGTAGCCGGGATGTGCTTTGCTATGCAGTGATCTATGCCGGCGACGGGGCAAAGGATTTAGATGGGACCGGCGGGACATTCGAGTTGCGCGTGGAGATCGATGGTGTCGGTTGGGATTCGCCACAGCAGAAGAGCGTGGCGGCCACTGTTGAGAGGACCGTCTGGATCACAAACCCCTTCCCGGTCAAGGCCGGCGAGCAGGTCGTGCTGAAGGTCAAGTCGCCCAACGGGGCGGATACCGACGTCGATGTCACCGCCAAGTTGTACGAGGCCCCGGTGGGGAACGTCAACGAAATCAGCGAGGACAGTACGGCGGCCGACAACCTGAAGGCCATGCTCAACGGCACCGGCGACGTCGCCTTGACGCTTAACAAGCTGACCATCGATGCCGACAATGTCGACGGCGGCCTGTACATCGTCAACGCGGGCGGGCCGGGTGTTTCCACGGAAGGAGATGACTACGGCATCTATGCTGCTGGTGGCTTCAATGGCATCTACGCCGACGGCGTTTCTGACGGTATCTATGCCACTGGTAACTCCGCCGGTATTAACGTCTCAGGTGGTTCTGACGGCATCTATGCCTACGGCGCTAGCGGCGACGGTATCGTTGCCGAAGGAATGGACGACGGAATGCACCTGGTCGGCACTGCCGGCGAGGACCTCAACGCCGACTTCAACGACATCGACGGCAAGAGTTTGCAGCAGGCGTTGCGTTACATTGCCGCGGTGCTGGCCGGCAAGGTGTCCGGCGCCGGCACCGGCACCGAGACCTTCAAGGGCCTCGACGGATCGACCGACCGAGTCGAAGTCACCGTCGACGCCCAGGGCAACCGGACGGGGGTTAGCTACGATCCACCGTAGGACGGGTGACGGGGTGACGGGGTGATGGGGTGAGGAAATGAAAAGTACCTTTCAACCCGATAGTTTTGCGGCGCGGAGCTTCGGTGCCGAGGCGCTGGCCGGCACGCTGCGGCTGCGCGTAACGATCCACGCCGCCGGGCGGGCCGGCGGCGCGCAGAGACTGCCGGCCCGATCGCGGTTGCTGCAGACCCGGTACGTGGAGGCCGCGCCGCCGCCGCCGGTCGATTGGCCGCCGCGGCTGGTCGCCGGAAGGCCCGAAATACGGCCGCCCGCGCCGCCGTCGAGGATCCTCTTCCGTCGGCCCGACGCGCCGGCGCCGGCGGTCAACCGACACGCGGGCGCCTTGCAGGTCTTCGCCGCCGGCGTGGAAGTCAAACACCTGGTCGCCGTCGGCACCTTGCCCGGCGTGACGATCACCCGCGTGGCCGGTCGCAACGGCCCGGGGATGGGTTATCTGCGCAGCAGCGGACCGCAGGCCGGGCAGTTCGCCTGGTCGGCGCCGGGATCGAGCAGTTTCGGTGCGGCCGCCGCGGTCGACGCCACCGGCGAGGCGCTGCTGCGCGATGGCGACGACCCGGACAAGTTCGTCGTCGTCCACGCCCACGCCGGTTTCCTCGGCGTCGAGCCCTCGACCGCCCGGGTGATGTTGCGCGACGTCTACGACAACGCCGTGGCCCACGACGATCTCAGCGCCGGCGAGGCCGCCGCCGGCGACGTCGACGAATATCAACTCACGCTGCGGAATGTGTCCGACGCTCGCCTGGAGAATCTCCGCTGCTGGATCGACGCGGCCACCGAGGACCTGAAGATCTCCGACGACGGCCTGGTTTGGCACGACCCGACCGACGAAGCCGACGCGCTGTGGCTCGGCGACCTGGCCGGCGGCGCGGAGACCACGCTGCACGTGCAGCGGACGATCGGCGCGGCGGCCGACGCCGACGCCGGCGTGCTGAATCACCTGCACCTTGCGTTTTCCGGGCTGTTCTGAAACTGTACACCCGATACCTGACACCTGACACCTGACACTTAAACAGGGAGACCGTTCAATGCGTTACGCTGTCCATTTTACCGACGTGCCGAGCGGGGCCGTCGCCGACACGTTCAAAACGATCGCCGCACTGATCGCCGCCGACACCGCCGGGTACCGCTGCCGGCTGCGGTCATTGCAGGTCGGACCGGCCGACGACGCGCCGGCCGATCTGAACGTGGCCTTGCAGTTGCAGCGGGTCGACGACGTCTCGGCCGGCGGCGCCGGCACGGCCAACAGCAACCCCACCCCCGTGCCGAAGGACTCGCTGGCCCGCGCGGCGGTGATCTCCGCCGGCGAGGACTACGTGACCGGCGGCGTCGAGCCGACGACCTATGGCAACCCGCTCTGGCAGATCGACATCAACCGCCGCAACTCGGTCATCAAGGAATGGGGCGTCGAGGACGCGCCTGTGATTAACCGCGATCAACTGCTCGGCCTGCTGGCCGCGCCGCGGACCGCCGCGGCCGTCCGCCTGAGCGGCGCGCTGGAGTTCGAGGAGTTCTGAGCAACTGATAACTGATCACTGAAAACCAAAAACTAAAAACTCAAAATGGCCTGGCCCGCAGAAGCCGGTTCCCTGGGGGTCATCCGCCGGGCCCCCGGCGCACAGCACGCGCGGCGTCCGTCTCCAGCGTCGCGCGTGCTCGGTGCGCCGCCGCCGGCCGGGCCGGTGTATTCGGTCCGCGCCGATCGGCGCGGAGCGTGTCGCCGCCCACGCCGCGGCTCGCGTTGCGGCCTGGCCGCCGGCCGGGGATCGTACATCCTCGACGCCCGCGGGCTGTATCGGATCTTCAACGCCGCCGAATATCGCTTCTACCGCAGCTCGACCGGCCCGCCGGCGGAATCGGATTCGCCGTTTGCGACCAACGCCAGCCTGCCCTACACGCCGGCCGACGTGTTCGCCGATGGCATCTGGTGGCTGTCGGTGAGTTATTTTAACGGCGTGCTCGACTCGGGTTTTTTGCCGTTGGGTCCCCGCGGCGAGACCTATCTGCGACTCGACCTGGCCGGCGGGGCCGAGACCGACGGCCCGCCGCCGGGCCCGCAGGGCTGGCACATCGAGCAGCTCGCCGGCGGCGTGGTCCGCGTCGTGGGCGTGTACTTCGATTCCGCCGCCGAGCGGGCCGATAGTTGGACGATCGCCTACACGACCGACGGCGACGATCCGCCCGAAGACACCGCGGACGTCGTCGAGACGATGGAGGGCACGGGGCTCTCGTTCCTCGCCTACGATCTGCCCGCCCAGCCGGCCGGCACGACGCTAAAGGTCCGCCTGCAGACCCGCCGCGACGGCGTCTACAGCGAAGACTCCACCGTCGAGCAGCTTGTCGTCGAAACGCAGGTCCCGGTCCCGCCGATCGACGGCGAACACTGGCCCGGCCGCCTGCCGGCTACTGAAGACTGAGAACTGAAAACCGACGACTCCAATGGCCATCACCATCATCTCGCCGACCAGCCTGCCGATCCCGCAACGGGTGACGCCGGCGATCGTCCAGATCCGCCGCGACTGGACCGATCCCTGGCGGACCGTGCCCGAGCTGGAACTGCTCGGCGCGTCGGTCCACGCCGGCGGCGACGGTCTCGATGAGTGCACTTTGCAGCACCGCTACGGGACATTAAAACAACCGTGGGAAACCGCGCTGGCTACGCACGGCTCGGCCAACCTGACAGACTGCTGGATACGGATCCAAATGGCCGGGAACCAGGGGCTCCAAACCTCCTGGATCGGCCGCGTAAGCGGTGAGGCCCGCGATAGCCACGGCACCAGCGGCGTGCCGTCGGGCGTGCAGAAATGGACCTGCCTGGGCCCGCAGCAGATCTTGCGCAAGATCCCCGTCAGCCGTGCGATCTGGTGGGACTCCGACCGCGGCGTCGAGCAGGAGGTCGGCTGGGTGGCCGGACTGAATAACCGCGAGGGCGGCGCGCAGCCGGGGACCCGCTCGGCCGCCAAGCACGGCTGGGGCGGCGTGTATCTCTACGGCAGCGATGCAGAATGGACGCACCGGCAATACATCGATTATCTCCTGGCCCGTTTCGCCGACGACCTGCCGCAGGGCCCGACGTGGACGCTCGGCGGACAGTGCAATCTCCTCGATGATACGACCGAACCGATCGACTGGGACACAACCCAAACGCTCGCCGATATGCTCGGCCGGCTGATCCCGAAGAACCGCGGCATTGACTACCGCGTGGCCGCGACCGCCAACGGTTTCGAGGTCGTCGTCTTCGCGCTGGCGGCGCGCGACTGGCAGTTCGGCAACGCCACGCTGCCGCGCAATCCCGATCACGTCTATTGCTACACCAGCCGCACCGCCGACAACATCCAGACGACCGTGGTCCGCACCGCCGATCACCGCGTCCGGCGGATCAACATCCTCGGCCGCCGGATCGTGGTCTGCTGCACGCTGGAGAACGACGACGATGCGGGGATCGCCAACCTGAAAGGCCTTTGGGACACGTTTTTGGAGGGCGCTTACGACGGAGGGACCGGCAATCACGCCGATCCGGCCGAGGCCCACGACCTGGCCCGCAAACAGGATAAGTATCGGGCGGTGTATCAAAACTTCGGCGCGCCGCGGGACTGGGATCACAACACCGGCGACAACGGCGGCGCGGCCCCGCAGCTCGACCCAGCCGGGAAACTCCAGCCCGCCGCCGGCGTTTACCCTTCGGCCGATTATCAGAACCAAATTCGCTCGACGCTCGACTGGGTGCCCTTGCGGGAAGGTTGGGACTATTCGCAGGACCCGGCCGTCGAGCGGGCCTGGCCCGGCGGTACCGCCGAGCGCTCGCCGCCGATGGTCTGGTGCGTGCGAACGAATCCGTTCTACGGCGTCGTCCCCGGTGTGCCCGACCTGGCCTACTTGCCGATCGAGGCCGAGGACATGGACGTCTCCGTATTGCCCGGCGAACTGGGCGTGCGGATCGATTGCAGCCCAAATCATTTGCTGGCCGAGGGCCATTTCGGCTTCGCCGAAGAAACGCTCGTCGAACCGCAAGACAACTGGGAGGAGCTGATTGTCACGCTGGCCTTCGAGAGCGATCAGCGGTTCAAGCTCACCAAGGATTTTCCCGGCGGCGGCGACCCGCTGGCGGCCGACGGGGCGATCGACATCGAGGTCCCCGACGCCGAGTGCTGGTATCTGGCTCCGCACACGATGGTCGGCGTCGACGGCGACTTTCAGCCGTTGCGCAGCGGGGCGGCGCCGAGGATCCTCCGCGCCGACAGCGACCGGCTGGAACTGGCCATGGCCGGCGCGATCAGCCGGTACTTTACCGAGCGGGGCCGGGCGGAGATCGTCATCAAGGGCTACGTCCCCGCCGGCGACCTGCTGGGGCGGATACTGATGGGCATCAACTCCGGCGGCGGGGGCCAGTGGGTCGAGGCCCCGATCACGTCGGTCACCTGGCAGGGTGGCAAGGGCCCGACCACCACGATCAGCGCGGGCTTCGCCTGAAAAATTGACTGAAAACTGAAAACTGACCACTGATAAGTAACAATGGCCAACAGACAAAACGACGGGCGGCCCCGCAGCGGGGCGCGGCTGGTCCGGCCGGCCAAGCAGCAGCAAGGGCAGTGGTGGTTCGCGCAACTAACCACCGACCTGGTCGCCGGCGGATCGGCCACCGCGCGGATCTACAAAAGCAGCAACCCGCCCGACGATGACCCGGTCCTCACCTACGAGACGAAGACCGTCTATGCCTTTTTCCAGACCGGCGTGCAGAAACTACTGGCCGGGGCCGACGTGCGGATCGAATACCACCGTCAGTACCGCCGTTGGTACGTCGTCAACGCGCGGTGCGCATAAGGGATTGCAGATTTCAGATTGCAGATCGAAAACCGAGAACTGACAACTGAAAACTGAGAACTGAAAAATGTCCCATCACGTCCGCTACGATCCCTGCCGGTCGTATTCGCTGCTGGTCGCCGACAAGGCGGTCCCGTTCGGCTGCTGTGGCTGCGGGCTGTGGGCCGACTTATTCCAATGCCGCGCGGCGCTAGAGGACCAGCCGGGCTGGGAGATCGCCGCCGGTAGTCCCGTGCTGGCGGTGGCCGAGCCGACTCACCATCGCGGGCGGATTCGTTGGACGTGGGCCCCGCGGCGACACAGCGGCGCGGGCCCACACGACGATTGTTTACTCGCGGCCGGCTGGGTCGAGCTGTACCGCCACCAGTGGCCCGGCCGGCTGACCGACCGCAGCGGCCCGCTGCACGGCAAGGTCACGCTGGCCACCGCTCATCCGCTGGTCGCCGGCGACCTGGTCGACGTGGTCTGGGATTACGCCTGGGCGGTGATGACCGTGGGCGTGCGACGGATGGCCGTCAAGTCGGTCGGCGTCTCAACGATCACCGTCGACGGCCGACAGGTGTCGCAATATGAGCTGGCGATCGACGGCGGCGTGCCGTTTCCCCCCACCGGGCCCGGCTACCTACCGGACGTCGGACAATGGGTCCGACTCTTGCCTCGATCGGAAAAGACCGGCGTCCTGAGCACGCGGGTCGACGACCAGCACGGGACGGTCACGCTCTACAGCGATCACGGGCTCACGACCGACGACCTGGTGGACCTCGACGGCGCGGCCAACTGCTACGACTGCACGGTCGATTCGGTCGCCGGCGACCTGGTGACCATCACCGTCCCGGCGGGGCCGCCGGTGTATCCGTTGCCCGCCCAGGGCACGGCCGTCGAACTCACCGCCCACGATTGCCCCGCGTACTGGCCGTGGCACGGGTCGCCGACCTATTGGGATCGC
>Ga0180433_10002707_pt1 | contig 26914 bp, 36 predicted proteins | sample SS_ome_8_FD_132980 | JGI IMG/M metagenome (GOLD analysis project Ga0180433, IMG submission 132980) | Hypersaline lake sediment archaeal communities from the Salton Sea, California, USA - SS_1_D_1 metaG | ecosystem: Environmental > Aquatic > Non-marine Saline and Alkaline > Hypersaline >... | reverse complement strand
GCGCCGACAGCGCCGAGGGCGAGGTCTACCACGGGAGCACGCGGCGGATGCGGTCGGCCACCTCGATGCACCGGAGCAGCAGGCCGACGAAGCAGCGGATCGCGCGGCTCACATCACCAGCCAAGAAGGCAGGCCCACAGTGGTCTCGGTGGCCGCCGATGTGGTGGCCCTGCTCTCGGTGCCGGGGTCTTTCCCGGTGGCCGCCATGACCGCACCACGGAGGATGAGGTGGAGGCCATCGTGCATGAGCCCCACCGCCTCGCCCGGCGCGTCGGGGATGGTGTCGAGCACCCGGCCCGCGATGCGTCCGGCGATGGCGTGGAGCGACAGGGCTGCTCGCGCGTCGTTGCGCTTGCGGTTGTCGGTGAGCTTGCCCACCGCGTCGATGATGGGCCACACCTCGGAGCCGATGGCAGAGCCGACGACGGAGATGGTGCCGAGGGTCTTCGCGGTCTTGATGTCCATGGGTGAGCCTCCAGTGGTGTGGAGAGGCTAGCACGCTGCCGGCTACCGGTCTACGTCGGCACCCGCAGCCAAGCCACCTGCGGCCGGAACACCAGCGAGTGCGGGCCGGTCCCGGCGAGCGAGTCACACCCGGCGTACATCACCACCCGCAACGGCGCGGTGTAGGCCGTCGCGTCCTGCTGCTGCACGGCGCGGTCGTCGGTGTCGCCGGTGGTGTCGAGGATGACGGCTTGCACGCCCTGGAGGTAGGTGGTGCCGGCCATGACCGTTGCACGCGACCGCACAACAGTGGTGCTTACCGAGCCAGACTGCACGTCAGCGCCGCCGCCACCACGACTGGTAGCGATGCCCCGGATAGACGCGGACGCCCACCGCATCCCGCCGCCGAGCAGACGGCACGACGCATTCGACGCATCGCCGCCCTGGTCTGCACATCCGAGCGTGATCGTGTACCCGGTTGCCAGCGATGGAGCCGCGCCCGTGATCTCCACCTCCGCAACAAGCACGTAGGAGCCACCAGCGGCTAGGCCGGCGATCACGTCAGCGGGCACGGGCCACGACCACCCATCCTGCCGGCTTGGGTAGTCGCCAACCACCGAGCCGCCGTCGGTGAGGGCCAGTGTCCAGTCGGTGCCGTCGTCGCTCACGGAGTCGACGCGCCCCGCGATGGTGTGCGTCGTCGCATCGGACAGCCGAAGCGAGGTCCACTGTAGCACGGACTCCTCGGCCGCGATGGCTGGCCACGCAGCCCGACCACCCCACGCGGACCGCATCAGATGACCCCGCGCAGGATGGCCGTCGACGGCTGGACCAGCGTGTAGGTGACGCCCGAGACGGTGCCGCTCCCGTCGCCGGTGACGCCTGCGGCGCCCGTCAGGTAGGGCCGCACGTAGGACATCCCAGCCACCACGGCCTGCACCGCCCTGCTCTGGCCGTCGGTGATCGCCAGCGTGGCGTCACCCGAGACACCCTGAAGGAGCTGCCAGCCGGTGAGCTGCGCGAGGTCATCGGAGTCCGTGACGCGCTGGGCGATGGTCGGCACCAGCGAATAGGTGCCGTACAGACTCACGGTCGCCTCCTCGGGGTCGAGCGCCACGGCAAGGGTGGCGGTCGAGCCGGATCGTGTCGCGGTGAAGGGCCACGAGTCAGCGGTGAGACCCCGGATCCGAACCGTGTCCACGATGCCCGAGCCGGTCGAGTCGACCGGCGTCGCGGTGGTCTGGAGCGCCGAGCCGGATGCGCCCACGGTGCCGTCTGCGGTGATCGCGGCGGCCCACGCGGTGACCAGCGCCTCCACGTCGGCAGGTGCGCCGGAGTAGGCCACCGAGTTGCCGCCGATGATCGCGGTGTAGGTGGCGGCGAGGTCCGGCGTGGTCACGCGGATGTCGACCTGCCGACCCGGCGTAGCCCGCCGCATCCCCACCAGCAGCGTGGCCTGGATGGACGACCCCACCGCGTAGCCCTGCCCGCCGACGGGAGGCACGGCAGAGGCGTCGATCGGGGCGATCGAAAGCTCCAGGGTGGTCCCGGCTGCGTAGAGTGCGGCCTGGATGCTCTGCGTCTGGATGCTGGTCATGGTCACTCCACTCGGGTCTTGGTCAGGTGCAGGTCGAGCGCCTGCACGCCCATCGTGTGCGTCGTGCTGGTGTAGTCGTACTCAATCTCGATGGAGTACCTATTGCCCGGCGTGAGCGCCACCGATGCCGTCGATGGTGCGAGGTTGTCGTCGTAGTCGTAGGTGCCGCCCGCCGTGTCCCACATCGTGACACTCGTCTCCGAGACGCCCACGCCGACGGTAGGCAGGCTGATCAGCCGCACCGACACCGCCGAGGCTGCGTTGTTTGCGCGCACCTTGAGATCGCCAGCCGTGAGCGCGAGGGTCCACGTTCCGCCCGTGCCGCTGTCGGGGATGTCGAGCGTGGTGCGGAATCGGTAGGTCCCGGTTCCGCCCACCGGGTCCATCGTGTGTCCCCCGTCGCTGTCGACCGTCGTTGTGAGAGGTGCGCCGACCTGCCAATACGCCCGCCGCGCCGGCCCGAAGTCCCGAGAGACGGTCATCGCCGTCTGGTACTGGTAGCCGTCGGCAGCGGTGGCGGCCGGGCGTGTGAGGTTGACAGTCCCGCCAGCGGCCGGCGTGATCGTCACGTCTGCGCTGGTCCCGAGGGCCGTAATGGTCACCGCCCCGTCGACCGATGCGAGGTCCAGATCGGCGCCAGCAGCGGACGACGCCACCAGCAGATCGCCGCCCGACTCGGACAGGGAGCCGATCACGGCGCCGCCGAGAGTGTCGAGGATCTGGAGGTCCGTCACACCCCACACACCCGAGGCCGGCGCAAGGGTGGACAGGTACCCGAGCCAGTCGGCCGCGCTGCCCCACACCGCATTGGCGGCGAGCGCGGGCAGCGGCTCACCCGGCACCCATCCCGTGTCCTGCCGAGTCGTGGTCAGCGTGGCGCGGGTGCCTGGGTCGGTGGCCCAATGCACGGGCGCGGTACTCGGGTAGGCAGTCGTGGTCATGGCGGTATCTCCGGTGTCGGTGGTCTCGGTGTCGGCCGTGTCGGCGCTGTCGTGCGTCGCCACGGGCGCCGGCCCCGAGAGGCCAAAGAGTGCGGCAAGGATGGTCCAGAGCATCGCTAGACCCACGTCGGCATGGTGTACGCGAGCAATCCCAGGTCGAGACCCGGATCCTCGTCCAGTCGTAGCACGCCACCGGTGTAGACGGTGGCCTCCAGTTCACACCCCACGCTGACGGCACGGTCGCGCATGATGCGCCCGCCCCATCGGAGGTACTGCGCCGAGGGCTGCCACGACAGCAGCGCGCGGAAGATGACCGCGTAGCTCGACGTGGACTGCATCTTGCTTGCCGTCGCGTTTGGGTCGCCGGTGAGCGCACGCCAGACCGTGAGCGCGCGCCGGTGGGTACAGTCGCACCCGACGGCAGCGGCGCCGGCAGCGGCCAGCCTGCGCTGCTCCGTGAGGCTCACACCGGGCGCGTCGATGCCGTACCGGAGTGCGAGCATCCGAGCGACGTAGGGTCCTGCGCCTCCCACGTCGGCGAGCTCGCGGACGACGCCCTCAACCTCGGTCTCGATGGTGGCCAGCGGCGAGAGGAGCCCCAGGTAGAGATCGGCCCCATTGCCAGCCCTCGCGATGCCCGGCAACAGGTCGAGCGCAGTGCGGTCCCAATCGTCGATGCCGGGGTAGATGTCCGTCATAACACGGTGATCGTGGATGTGAGGAAGTCAGCCGACGACGCTGGTGTGATGTCCGCCGTCCCTCCGTCCAGGGTGAGCGAGGCAATCCCGACGACGCCCTCCACCTCGGCCGCCGCGCAGTAGACCGCCGAGTAGCGGACGGTGGCGCCCACCTCCAGCCCAGCAAAGACCGCCCCGATCGCGCTGGTCACCGCGTCGGTCACGTCGGCAAGGGCCACGCCGGTGTCGGTGGTCACATTGACCAGCACCACCACCGCCTGCGCACCGCCCTCCAGCCAGTAGATCGTCTCGGCGGTGCCGTCGTCGAGGGTGTAGGTAGCGGACGCATCGCCCGGTGACTGCGTGATGTCGCCACCCGCGAGCCGCACGCCGATGGCCGCAGCCACGGCCGTCTGACGGTCCGCGCCCACCACCTCGGGGTAGAGGGTCACCGCCACGACACCAGCCGACGCACGTGCCACGCTGCACGCCGTGACGTAGGGCAACGCGAGCACACCCGCCCGGATGCCGTCACGAGACGGGGCAGGGACGGCCACCAGCGAGCGGGACCGGCGCACCCGTAGCAGCGCGTCCGACTCACGGACACGGCCCACGGTGTACTCGTCGCCATCGCTGCTGTCATAGGTGACGGTGAGCGGCTTTGTCGTCGGCGTGACGACACCGAAGGCCACCGTAGCGCCGAGCACCATCGGGCCGGTGTCCACGGCGTCGACCGTGAGCAGGGTGGGGCTGGTCGTGACGGTGGCGGCGATGGCCACGCTCCACCGGACTCCGGTTGTCGGGTCCTGGATGACCGTGCCGGCCGCCACGTCGAGCGTGCCCGCCGCGACGGTGGCCCGCACGATGTACCGGCTCGCGGTCGCAGGCAGGCGAGACAGCCCCACCTCTGCCGCGTAGGCCGCGAGGATGACACCGACAGCGGTGCGAGGGTCCAGCGCTCCGATGACCGACTCTGCGCCCTGGTCCACGGCATAAGCCCGCTCACCCCACGACGCCGTGAGGTAGCCCAGCAGTGTGCCGTCGTAGTCCTGCGCACCGATGGCCGTGTCAATCTCATCGCGGATGGCCTGGATGTGCTCACCCGCAGTCGTGACGCGATAGCCGGTGCTCGTCAGTGTGCCCACGTCACGCCCCCTGCCAATGTGGCCCGCGCCCGTGGCGTAGGTCCCCGCTCACGGTGTACCACGCTGGCGCCCCGCGTGTGTCGCAGGGCAACGGCTCGCCCAGCGTGAGCACGGCTAGCCCGTCCTCGGCGGTGCGGATCAGCACCTCGGCGGTGTAGGTGACGGCCTCCCCAGCGCGACGGATGACCACGGCGCGCACCTGCTCCACCTCGGACACCAGCCGCAGTTGGGCGCGGATCTCGGCGTCTAGCTGCTCGTCTGTCATGCCCCGCACGATGCGCAGGAGGTCCGTCCCGATGCGCTGGTCTAGGATGGCCTCACCACGCAGCGTGAGCAGTCGCGTTCGGATCTTGGCGGCGACATGATCGATGCCAGTCACCAGCCGTAACGGCCAGTCCATGCGCGTACCGGTGGCGTCGAGTGCGAGGCCCATCAGGTGTCGTCCGTGTAGAGGCGGGAGGATGCCACGGCAGCGGTACCCGTGGCCGGCACCGAGCCCACCACCACCGAGGCAGTGCAGAGCGGGGCTGTGCTGGTCGTGCCGACGAACGGAGGCGGCGCCGGGGCTATGGTCGTGCCTCCAGTCGGCGTCAGGTACGTCGCCGTGTTCAGGTACGCCTCGATGCGCTCAATCCGCGCGGCGCAATCCTCGGCAATCGCAACGGCCTTGTTCGCATTCGACGCCCCAACCCGCAGCGCCCGCCCGCTCCCCATCCCCAGCACCGGGTCACCGCTCGCCGCCACGCCCGCCGAGCCGATGGGGTCCGCCGGCACCACCTGCGCAGGCAGATACACCGCGTCGGCGTAGTCCCATCGGCGCGCGGAGGCAGGCGTGGTCACCGGCCGCGCACCCTGGCCCGCGTCGATCTCGTCGTGGCTCCGGTCCCGAATCAGCAGCAGTCCCACGTCACCCGCGCTCACCCCTGCCGTGAGGGTGATCGACCCGGCCCGCAGCCACGCGACCGGAACCCCGTCGAGCGGCGGTGTGTCGCGCCAGTGTACCGCCCCATCCCGATAGCCAGGGTCGGCCACCATCGGCCGCACGCTCACGGTCTGGTCGGTGTGATCGTAGCTCACCACCTCGCACGACACGGCCACACGCACCGCAGACGCGGCGGCCTCGGCAGTGCGGCGCATGGCCAGCGGAGTGGTGGGGTCGGAGGTCACGTCAGGGTCACCGAGACAGAGACAGGATCGGGGTAGACGTAGGAGACAGACGCGCCGTCCACCTCGGCCACCCAGCCGAACGCCCGCATCCGTTCGGCCATGTACTCGGCCGATTCGGTCACAGTGAGGCTCGGCCCGCTGTCGATGCGGTCGCGCACCTCTCGCATGGCCTGATTGACGATGTCCTCGCGCGACGGGAGCACCGGCTTATAGACGCACGGCATCTGCGCGTCGATGTCCATGCTCGGCGGGCGCCCCATCGGCTCGCGCGGCTGCACCGGGCGCCTGCGCATGACTCCGCGCCCATCGTCGTCCGTCCACTCGTATCGCTGCGTCATACCGGAGCCCCCGTAACAGCCGTGAAGTAGTCCCCAGCGTACCCCGAATCTCCCGCGTGCTCCACCGAGTCTAGCCGCAGCAGGCCCCGGAGCGCGTCACTCCTCACGCTCACGGTGTCGCCGGGAAGTAGCGACGGCTCCAGCAGCACGGTGCATCGCCACCGCCCGCCGTCCACCGGCTCGGGGTCGGGCAGTAGGCCCGTGCTCGAGGACAGCACCACCGCCCGCTGCGTCCGCGTGCCGTCGTCGGGCCACACGTCGACAGCCCCAGCCGTCACGCCCCACCGTGAGCCTGTATCAGCAGCGAGACGGTCAAGGGCACCGGCCGCCGTCCCGAGCAGGTACAGCCCCCGCGCGTAGGTCACGGAGCGCCCCGGACGGTAGATGCCCCGGTCCAGCCCGGACTGCCCGATCGCGTAGGCCCACGCCTCGTCAGACGATACCTGGGACCACGCCTTGCTCACGTCGGCGGCTCGTGCTTGGATGCCCCCATCGCTCACGCTCACGGTCACGATGGGCACCCGCGACTCACGGGTCACACGCAGGGAGCCCGGCACAACGTAGCCAGACGCCAGCGTGTGAGCCTTGCCGTACCCCGCCGCGATGGACAGGTACGCCGACGACTCCTGTAGCTCCGCGATGGTCCGCTGTGCCACGCCGTAGAGGTTGACGGTCGCGGTGTCGTCCTCGCCCGTGGCGGTGCGTCGGACGCCGAAGCCGATACGCAAGCCCTGCGTCCCGTCGGACTGCACCGACGCCAACCGGCGCCCGGTGGTGCCCGGCTCGCCCAGCGTCACCGACACGATGCGCCCGTACTTGCTCACGCTGACACCTCGGCCAGCGTGAGATACCCCACCTGCACTACGGTCCCCAGGTACTCGGGCCGCGTGAGGTCGATGGAGCCGACGCACACGAGGCGGCCGGGCGGCAGGGTGCCCGCAGTCCGGTCGGGGATGAGGTCGCCACCGGGCTCAAGCCGGCGCCCGGTCGACACCTCCACCCCGTCGGCGTCGTAGACCGTGAGGTACCAACCCGACAGCCGAGGGTGCCACCGGAATCCGAGCGACACCTCCACATCGTCGAGCGTGTAGGTGCGTCGGTAGGCCCTGCGTCCGGGCTCTGGTGTCACGTCTAGCAGCCTCACCCGCCACCTCCAAAGAGCCAGTCGAGTTGCTCCGCAGCCCACTCGACCGACTGGTCTAGCAGCGATTGCGGCGCCTCCTCGGTGGCCGCCTTGCCCTCGTCGGCCTCCTTCTCGGCGCCCGGCGCCACGTCCTCACGCGGTGCGGGTGCGATGGGGATCTGCTCTGTCGCGCTGTCCACGGTGATGCGCTCGATCAGCGTCAGCGAGAGGGTCGGCGCGTCGGCAGCCGTGAGCCGCTCGGACCATGTGCCCAGCGTGAGCGGACCGGCCTCGGGACGGTGCGGGATGACCAGATAGAGCCCGTCGGACTCGGACGCCGTGAGCCAGTCCAGCGCGTCGAGGATGGCTTGCCTCCCTTCGTCGGCGTCGGTCTGCGCCTCGAGCGTCCACTCACGCAATAGAGCTTGCCGGTGGTCGATCACGCCGCGCTCGATAGGGTGGCGCCACACCTCGGCAGGGTGGTCGATGGAGGCCGACAGCACCGCGACGTAGAGCACGCCCCCGTCCGTCTCCCGTGTGAGGTACGCGCGCATTAGCGGGCCGCCTGCGAGGTAGCCAGCGCCGCCTCACGCTGAATGGCCGTCGCCGTCTGTCGGGCCACCTGCTCACCCGTGACGCCTTGCACATTGACCGTCACCTGTTGCTGGAACGCGCCGCCGAAACCCTGCGATCCCGCTCCGCTCTGACGGGCGATGTCCGCCTGCGTGCGGATGCCGCCACGGAGCGCAACGGCTGCCTCCAGTCCCGGCGCGACAGCCTGAAACGCCGCCTGCCCCGCAGCGTCCGCCGTCGCCGCCGCCGCGTCACCCACCACCTCGGCAGCCGCGCCCGCCGCATCCGCGACAGCGCCGCCGACCATGCTGGCGACACGTCCCGCCGCCTCCGCGAGGTCGATCAATGGCTGGGCAAACTCCACGAGATCGTTGAAGGCGTTGATCACGCCGGCCCACGCTGCGCCAGCCATGGCGCCAGCAAGCTCCCACACGACGCCCATCAGCACGCCGAGGTCATCGGCTAGCGACTTGACAGCTTGCATGAGCGGGGTCTGCATGAACGCCGCGCCAGCCTCACGCACGGAATCCATCAGGCCGCCGAACGCTTCGACCAGATCGCCGGTGACGGACTCGCCACCCTGCATCCACACGATCAGATCGTCGATCGCCAGATACAGCGCGACGACACCCGCCGCCGCCAGTGCCAGCGGGCCGGCTCCGATGGTGCCCAGGGTTGTGCCTAGCGACGTGAGCAGGCCGCCCACCATGGGCAGCGCCTTGGCCATCTGGAACAGGCCGCCCGCCGCCTTGCCGATCTGCACCACGAGACCAGCGCCGCCGATCAGGGCCACCACCTTTCCAAGCGGCGTGGCTAGCCCGTCCATCGTGGCGCCAAGCACGCGGGAGATGGAGTCCATGGACGCCAGCATCATCGGCGCCCCAGCGTCTACCATGTCCCCCAGCAGTGCGAGCACGCGCTCACCCACGGGGAGCAGACGCAACCCTAGCGACGTCCCCACGCCTGATACGCGCGTCTGGAGGATCGTCATCGAGTCCACGAACGCCTCGGCCCGCGCCGCTGCCTCGGGGCTGATCAGCGTGCCCGACTTCTCCAGTTCCTCACGCGCCGCCCTGATCGCGTCCGACCCGCCCTCGATCAGCGTGGCCATGCGCAAGCCCTGCTCACCGAGCAGCGCCATCGCCACGGCCGACCGCTGCGCACCCTCGGGGATGCCCGCCAGACCGTCGAGCAGTTCGCCTAGCACCTCCTCGATGGGGCGTGACGCATCGGCCGCCGACAGTCCCACGGCTGCGAGTGCTGCGCTGGCCTCTTTGCTGCCGCGCCCTGCCGCGCCAAGCTGCCGTGACAGCGTGGCCACGGCTGGGGTTAGTGCTTCGACGCTCACCCCTGCGAGGTCAGCCGCCAGCGCGAGCGACTGATACGCCTCCACCGACAGGGACAGGGAGCGGGCCGACTTGGCTACGTTGTCCGCAGTGTGCGCCGCGCTCACGGTGAGGGCAGTCATCGCCGCACCGGCCGCCACCAGCGCACCGGCCGCGAGCTTTGCGAGGTCCGCGATCGCGTCGAGGCGGCCGGGCATTTGCTCGGACGCCGCATCCACGGTCGAACGGAGGCGTAGTACCAGCTCCTCGACCTGCATCAGTGCCTCGCGTGCTTGGCGGCGATCTGCCGTAGGGCATCATACCGCCGCTGGGCTGCGTGTGCCTCAACCAGCAGTAGCGCGTGGACAAGGTCAGCCATGGTCCACGCTCGCACGGTCTGCGCGCCGGGACGGCCGAGGAGGTCGGACATCCCAACGGCCATGCGCGCCTCGGTGAGTGCGGGCGGGTCGGCTCCCCATGTGATCGCCTCCTCCACCCACGATGGCACCCCGTGGCCTCGGTCGTCTACTCGCCCCCGGTGGCGCTGGTCGAGCCACCGGGCAGCGGAAAAAGCCGGTGCTCGAGCGCCACCCACACGGCCGCCTGTAGCGGCGCCCACGGGTCCACCAGCGGATAGGCAGCGTCCAGCGATTCCGGGTCGGCCGCTCGAATCACCAGCCCATCCACGGTACACCCATCGAGCAGGGACAGCGTGAGGTCGGCCACCGCGTCGGACGATGCGAGGTCCAGCAGCATCACCACGTCGTCCTCGCTCACAACGTCGCGCAGTGCAGCCGCGTAGGCCGTCGCCTGCTCCATCGTCGAGCCAGTGCGAGGCACCGCCGCGAGGTCCCGGACATTGGCCAGCACGGCGCCCAGCACCCGCACGGCGGGCCGGCCGCACACGCGGACGATGGTAGCGGCGTGGCGCATGGCCTCACGCTGCGTCAGCCCTGGGTGGACGTAGGTACGCCCGTTGATCTCCGTGCGGTGCATCAGACGCTACCCCCACCGACCGGCACCGCCTGACCGTAGGACCACTGCGACTGGCGGATCACGATGGTCCACACCCGCGCAGACACCTCCACGGCCTCCTCGATGGCGGGGCTGCCCATGATGACCAGCGTCCCCAGGCATCGGTCGCCGTTGCCAGGGTTGACGTAGGAGCACGGCCAGCCCTGGAACGCGGCGCCAGCCTTGCGGGTGGCCTCTTGGATGTTGAACAGCGCGCCGAGCGCCCGGTGGGCCTCACTGTAGGGCGACGCGGTGATCGTGCCCTCGGTGTCGATGTCCTGGAGGCTGTTGATCACCGAGTCGCGCCCACCGATGGCGGCGCTCCGGGTGTAGGACGGTGGCGCCGTGAGCGAGAGGAAGGCATCGCCGTTGCCGGGGATGCGCTGGCCGTCGATGGTGAAGACCACGCGGGAGAGGTCTTGTGCTGCCTGGCTCATGGTGGACTCCGATCAGACGAGGGTGAGGGATACGGCGATGGTGGAGATCTCGCCGAGGTACGACACGTCACCGGTCACGGTCATCGTGGGCGATGCGCCCGAACCGATGGCGATCGTGATGTCGTAGCCCTCGGGCATCCCGGCGTCAGCGTCGGGCGTGATGTACCCGGCCGTCAGCGAGGTGGCGAAAACGTCCGCCAGCTCGGCGCGCACCATGCCCTCGCCAGCCGCATCGGCAGGGATGGACAGGCCAGCCGCCGCCTTTCGCGACAGCAGCCCGCCGAGCGCCTGGATGATTCGGATCTCCAGGTACACGACGGTGTAGCGCAGGGCGAGCGAGGCACCCGAGAGGACCTGACCCGGCGTGACCCACCGGCGCGACCCCTTGGGTGTGATCACCTGGTGATAGTTCGCCTTGTTCGCGACGATGTGCCCGGTCTGCGTGCTCGTGAGCAGCGTCGGGTACTCGGACAGGACAGACAGGATCTCGATGCGAGACGCGGGCCGCTGGGTGTCGGGGAGGATGCCGCTCACGCGACCCGCCCAGCCCTCGGCCGCGCCCGTGGCCGCCGTGTCCTCGTACATGACCGCCGTCTGCGTGTTGCTCGTGATGGTCGAAAACCCCGACGGGACGCCAGAGGTGATCCAGTCGGCGTCTGCGCTCTGCGCGAAGTAGAGGATCCGGCGCGTGGCCGCGAACCCTGCCGCGCTCACGATGTCGGCCGCCACCCGCGACTCGGTACAGAGGGCGACGTAGTCCCACGGTGCGCGGAGCCCGGCCGCCTCGGCATCGGCCAGCGCGGTGGCCTCGGAGTCACCACCGCCCACGTCCCGCTCGATGACGTAGACAGTCTGGACGCGAGGGGCCTGCGAGAAGATGGCCGCGATCAGGCCGCGCACGTTCGCCGTGAGTTCCACGTCCGCGTCGGCCTCGGCGTTGCTGGTGTACGCCTTGAAGGTGTCGGCCGCAAACGTCACGTTTGCGGTGAGTGCGACGGCCGCCAGACCGTCGGTGATGGTCTCGCCAATGCCATCGACGATGGACACCGTGAGTACGGACTCGATGCCGGATGAGAGTGCAGTCATGGTCAGGGTACCTCGGTGGAGGATGCGGTGATGGTGGTGGGCGGCATGTCAAGCGCTACGTCGATCTGCGAGACGTAGCCGAGGCTCGGGTCGTCCGCGATGGTAGTCCGATGATACCCGTAGAGGGTCACCTGTCGACGCGGCTCGTGCGACGTGTCCGTGAGCACGGTGGTATCACGCGGGCCGGTCGCACGCGCGGGATGTAGTCCAGCGGTGCGGGCCACGTCTGCGGCTGCGTGACGCGATGCCCACATGACCGCGAGCGACGACGCCCACGCATCGGCCGAGGCCCCGTAGGTCTGCACCGAGACCTGACACCGGCGATGGTCGCTCACGCGGACAGACAGGTTGCCGGGCGTGCCGACCGTGGTCGACTCCGCGATCCCGGTGGACTCGTCGCCCACAAACTGCACCGAGCAGTAGGCAGACGCCGGCCTCACGCCAGGACCCTGGTACACGATGACCTGTGAGTCCGTGAGGGACAGCGCCGACTTGGCGAATCCGCGCACGGCCTGGATGATCTCCTCGGGACTCATGGGCCACCCACGGCGGGCAGTTCGGCGAGCCGCACCACGATGGCCTGCCAGTGCTGCGGAATCGGGCCGAGCGCCGGCCACTCGTCGACCACCTCGACCGCGTAGGTAATGCCACCGCGCACGATCTCGTCGCCGGGCGTGCCCGTGTGCTGGTCGGCCGTGCGGATCTGGTCGTAGGCATGGACCGTGAGCACGGACCGCGTGCGCATCCCCTCGGGCAGACGCTCAAGGGTGCGGGGTGACGCGGGCGCGACGGTGGCCGCGATGCTGGTCGAGGTCGGCGACCCACGGTCGGGCCGTCCATCGCTGCCGATGGTCTGCGCGGCGTACCGCGTGAGGGTCACCGTCTCGGGCGCCGTGAGGCCGATGGGGGGCGCGGTCATCCGATGATCTCCTCACGATCGCCCACCGTGAGCACGGCGCGGTGAGCGTTGAGCAGGGTGCTGGTGTCCACAAGCGGGGTCACGTCGGCAGGTGTTGCGCCGGGCCCGCCCTTGCGTCGAGCGGTGGACTTGGCGTTCTCCTTCACCACCTTGCCGGCGATGGTGGCCTTGCAGTCCGCCACGGCCGCCACGCCGAGCCGACGCATCCGCACCATATACGCGCCGTCGTCCTCGGCCTCACGCGCCGCACGTGCCCAATACCGGAGCCAGGATCGCCCGTGCTCGTGACCAGTGATCGCGAGCCATGGGCGCGCGGGGATCCGGTCGGTCCCGTAGTGCAGCCACACGGCGATCTGCCCCTGCGTGGCCTCGCCATTGACATCGGCCGCTGCCTGCGTGCCCTGGATGCCGACGGTCATCTCGGTCTCGCCACCCCGTGCCAGGATGGCGCGCACCCGGTCTGCGAGCATGGAGGCCACGTCACACCGCCACGAATGGCAGCGCACCGAGGCGTGAGTCACGCAGTCCGACGAGGAGCATCCCGTAGCCCGTCTGCGCCCATCCGGCATCCACGCCGGTGGTAGCCCACGACGAGGCGACCGCGTAGGAGATCGACAGCGGGCCGGTGGACACCGACGCCACCGAGCCCACCGACGCCCCTCCACCGCCACCGCCAGAGGCAGCGCGGATCTGGAGCGTGAGGATGTGAGCGGCAGCGTAGGCCAGCGCCAGATCGTAGCAGTCCAGGTAGTAGGACCGCCCGATCATGCGGTCCGCCCAGCCGTCGAGGATTGCAGCGATGGTGGCATCCGGGTACGCGGTGTCATCCGCATACGCCGGTGCTACTTCGCGCACCTTGGCAATCTGGGCGGCCGTCGCCATCTCAGCCCAGGGCCGAAACGGGGATGGTGTGAATCTCGCAGGACTCACGCGCCGGGCAGACGAGGCCGCCGCTGATCATGGCCATCGCCGTGATCTGCGTCGGGCCAGCCTGCCACGTGTCGACGGGCGCGGGGGCCAGGGCCAGCAGGTGCTTGAGGCTGTCGGCGCGGCTGCTGTAGAACACCATGCCGTCCTGAAGGTCGCCGCCAAAGTCGCGCAGATCGTCCACCATCTGAATGGTGTACCCGTAGGCCGCGATCTTGCGCTGGACGATGGCGATCGCATCGGACGTGCCGCCCGCCGCGTAGTTCTGGTAGCTGGCCAGACGGTGCATGATGCGCGGGGAGATCATGAGCCGGTCGGCCATGTACGCGCCACGGGTGCGCTCACGCACGGACTGCAACCGCTCCTCGAAGTCCTGCATCACGGTGTCCACGGCGGTGGTGCCGTAGGTGTCGGTCGCGGTGTAGCGGGCCACCGGGAGGTTTCCGAGGTGGTAGCTGTCGAGGCCGGTCTCACCCGAGAGCAGCCACTGGCGAGACGCGAAGTCCTCGAGGGCCTCGGTACAGGCGCGGGCCTTGTCGGCGTCGTCGGAGTAGCCTGCGAACGACGCGAGCTGGCGCTGGCGCCAGTCGCTACCCGCGTAGCCAGACCAGAAGACGTGCATCTCACGCAGACCTTCGGAGCGGCCCACGCTGGCCAGCGGGATGTCAGTCGCACCCGGACGGAAGACGCCCACGCTGCCGGTCTTCTCGACAAAGCGGAGGCGGACACTCTGCGCACCGACCGGCACGGTCTGCACCGGGACAGCGGCGAGCAGGGTCGGGGGCACGAAGGGGCGACCGATCGGAGCGCCGGGGTAGTCGGCGGTCAGGTCGTGCTCGTAGTAGGACGCGGCATCGGCGCGACGGGCGCGGGGGGCCACGCCAGCGTAGGCACCCACCACCGGCCGGTCAAGGTCGGCCGAGTCGGCGCGGCCATCGGGCCGGGTGCGGTCAAGCTGCGCCGTGAGCCAGCCACGCCACGCGAGCCCGGCCGCGTCGTAGCGGTGGCCAGCGTCGGCACGGAAGCGACCCGAGCGCGAGGCGGTCTGCACCGTCTGCGCGACGGTGGTCCGCAGCGTGTCGCCGTCCGCCTGCACGGGGATCGACGGAAAGTCATGAGAGGGAACGTACATCGGTGACTCCGATCAGGCGTGGTGGATGATGGCGAGGGAGGTGACGGTAGGCTCCTGGCCCACCCAATAGGCGAGCGACGTGGGCAGCGGCATCCGCGTCCCGGTGGCGCTCTGGACGGTGTAGGGGCGGCCGTTGTTCGCGCCGCTGGCCGTCTCGACGTAGACGAGGCCGGCGTAGGTGATGGTCGCGCCGGGGTCCTCCACCACGAGGTCGCCGTCGCCCGCGCGGGTGAGCAGCGGGGCGGCCTTGCCCGAGGCAATGGCCGTCACGTCGCCGCCGATGGTGGTGGGGGCGTCGGCCTGTGGGTCCATGACCCACGCGACCGGGGGCAGGGCGCCGGGCTGCGTCAAGGCCGAGGTCATGTCCGCGCTGCCGCCGCTCGCCTCGGTGACGATGATCGCGAGGTCCCAGCCCACGGGGGCCGTGAGGGTGACAACGTTCGATGCGGTGTCGGCCGTGAAGCCGGTACCGCTGAAGGCCGCGAGCAGTGCGGCCTCGGCGTTTGCGTAGGTCGTCGCGGGCGAGGCATCGCCGGCCCACGAAACGGGGAGGTTGGTCGACTCACCCGTGACGGAGTTGGCTGCCGTGATCACGGTGCTGTAGGAGCCCGACCCATCCGAGGTGATGGTGTACGCGGCGGCAGCCTGCGTAGGTGCGGCGATGGCCTGATGGCGCGGGGTCGTGAGCCGGCCCGACGGGGCGAGCATCTGGACCCAGCGGCCGAGCGGGAAGGTGGACGCTTCGCTTGGGGCGGTCGTCTCGGTGATCGTGAGCAGGGCGATCGAGGCCGCATCCGAGCCGGTGATCGTGGCGTCGGTCGTGTAGTCCAGCATGGTGATCACGAGATCGGTGCTGGCGGCTGCGGTACCGATGCCGGCGAGCACGCCGTTGGCGTTCCAGGCCGCAGCGAGGCCTGCCTCCACCTCACCAGCGGTCGCGCTGCCGTCGGTGGTGTAGGAGATCGTCTCGTCGATCAGCAGGGACGCGACCACGACGCGGATCCCGTAGGCGGTGGTGTTGCTCGGGGAGCCCGAGGCGATGGTGTAGACCTGCACGGTGCCGCCGGTGGCGGGCGTGCTGGACTGGACCTGGAGGCCCTGGGGGGTGCCGGCCCGGACGCGGCCGAGGAGGCCGGTCTGGAGGCGGGACTGCGATGCGGTGGCAAGCTGGGACATGGGGTGACTCCGGGTCAGCCGAGGATGGACATGAGATCGTCACCGGCGCCGCTGGGGGCGGCATCGGCGCGGGACTGCGATCGGACGGTGGCCCACGGGTCGGCGGGGGCAGGGGGCGCCACGGTGGCGGCGGTGGACAGCACGAGGTCGAGGCCGTCGGCGTCGAGGCTGTCAGCGCGGGCGCCCACGATGGCCTTGGCCACGGCGCGGCGGGCGTCGGTGAGGTTCAGGCCGTCGTCGAGGTCGACGCCGCGAGCCTTGGCGGTGGCGTCGAGGGTGCGCCACTGGCTCACGGTGGAGTCGGCGCGGTCGGCCTTGGGATCCTCCTCCTCCTCGGCCTCCATGGTGTGCTCGGCGTCGGGCTTCTCCTCCTTGGGCGTCATGGCATCCATGCGCTCCATCAGCGGGGCGAGCGCGTCGGCGATCATGGCCGCGACTTCTTCCTTGTCCATCGTAGACTCCTGTGCATCAGCACGAAGCGCCACCCCATCGCCGCCGCGCGGTGAAAGAGTGATCGCAACGTTGTTGGGGGCGTATCGCTTGGTTTGCGTGGCATCGTAGGCGGTGCCGTCGTCGGTGGTGCCTGCGGTCCCGTCGTCCTCGGCAGCGTAGGCCGGTGAGACACCGCGCACGCCCATGCGAATGAGGTCCAGCCCGCGCGCCACGTCGACGACCGCCTCCGCAAGCACCGCGTCGTGAGCGTCCGACCACCATGCCTTGAGCACGCGGCCGATGGACTCCTTCTCGATGGTGCTGGTATCCACGCCGTCAGCATGGGCGCGGCGGTCGTCGTCGATGACCGGCACACCTGCAAGGGCAGTCAACCACTCGGGGTCAGCCAGCGTCTCACGGGCGACGCGCTCCTTGCCCCACGGGTAGGACTGGACGCCAGGGCGAGCCAGCACCATCGTGTAGACGATGCCGCCCGTGGCCAGCCTCCGAGGTGGGGGCAGGTCGAGGGAGGGAGTCAGATCGATACGGTCGTATCGGATGCGAGACGGTGCTACCATGCGACGGGCATACCCCATGGGTGCGGGCGGGCGCAAGCGGAATCAGGTGAGCGCCCACGCAGGCCGACCGCCCGGTGGACGGATGGAGCGCGGGATGGTGCCGGGCGGCTGTCGTGGTCCGGGTAGGTCGGAGCGCATCTGGTCCGGTGCGAATGGGCGGTCAGGTCGTGCCAACTCGGGCGCGTCGGGGATGATCGGCTCGGCGTAGCATCGGCACTGGATGGCCTCGCCAGGGTGCGCAGGCTGACCATAGGGGCCCGCCTCGGGTGCGCCCGGACCCAGCAGGCTCCACCGTGTGCCCTCAAGGTGGCGGTGTCGCGCACGCACGCGGGCGTCACGGACGGTCCGCCACACGTATTCCTCGACACCGGCTAGGCGCTGGGTGTCGCGAGTGATCGCGGCCTGGAGCTTGCCGACCTGATCGCGGGCCACCAGCCGGGCGTGGCGCTGGGACATGGCCAGCCGATCGCGTAGGTCCTTCTCCAGCGTCGTGTACCGCACGCCCTCGCGCACCGTGCGGGCTACCATCTCCTCGACGCCTTGCAGCACCTCGGCCGGTCGGGTGGAGATGAGAGACACGCCCTCCTCGGCCCACGCAGTCACGGACTCCATGCCACCGGGTAGGGCTGCGATGTCGATCAGATCGACGCCGCGCCGAATGTCGTCCGCCAGCGTGGGGACACGCAGCACGCCGGCGATCTGCTCGGCACCCATGCCCGCCGCGATCAGGGTGCGGATCGCGGTGCGTAGGGACTGCTCGGCGGCGGTGCGTCCTCGAGTGGTCACCGCCTGGATGGGCGGACCCTCACCAGCGAGTCGAGCAGCCGCCGCCGTCGCCTCACGGATGATGCGGGCGCGCAGGGCTGCCAGCACCTCGGGACTCACGCTGTCGGCGTCGTCAGCGTCGGCGCGCACGCCTCGCCGCTGCACACTGCGGATCGCCGCGAGGGCAGCGCGGAAGATGGGCGCGGTGAGCCGGGTTGCCTCACGCTCGTAGAGGTCTGCGAGCGCGCGGTGTGACACCTCGGGCGGTCGACGGGGGCGGCGGGCCATTAGGGGGCCTCGGCTGCATCGATCTCCTCGGCCGTCGGCTCGATGTCCACCGGCTCGGGTGCGCTCACCCGGACGTAGGGCGACGGCCTGTAGCCCTCGTACCGGGCGCGAACCTCGTCTGGAGTCCAGACACCGGAGGCGATCATGGCCGATGCGGTCTGCGCGCGGACTGCCTCGGTGTCTGCCTCCTCGCGTGCGGTCGGCACCTCACCGGGCGGCATCCAACGGATTTCTCGGTCAGCGCGACCAAAGGCCATGGCGTAGAGCTCTAGCAGCGCCGGCGCTACCACGTCCTCGGTCTGCGTGCGTACCCACTCGCCCCACGACCGGCGCGCGCTCTGGTCGTCGCTGGTCATGCCGGCCGGTGACATTCCGAAGATGCGGACCAGCGGCAATCCCTCGATCGCAGACACGCCCTCGTAGGCTGCTAGGACGGACTCGGTACGCAGGCCAGTCAGGCTCACATTGTCCCGACCCGCCTCGTCTTCGCCGATGAGCACCGAGGTCCCCATCATGGAACGTTTCTGGCTCCACAACGACAGCCGGTCGGCCACGGTTGCGGCCTTGTCGCCGCTCACTGCCGCCGCGCTGGTCTTGAGCCTGAGCCACGGGGTCGATAGCTCGACAGCGCCCAGCGTCGCCGCCTCGAGCGCCATTCCCAGGTGCCGCAGGCGAGGCCAGTAGATGTCAAGCCACGGCAGGTCATAGCCGAGGCGAGGGCAATGCTGGTGTGGTGCAGTCGGGGCGCCGGGGATGTAAACCATCCGCGACCGGTGTACCTCGACGGCGGGCAGGCTCACACCTTGTCGGATGGGCTGCACCATCCACGTCAGCGGCGCACCCCACGCGGGGGACTCGGGGTCGAGGTCCCACCGCAGCGGGCGCGCATCCATCGCGCCGAGCACATGCACCGCCACGATCTCGTGCTCACCCTCCGATAGCGGCGTGGCGAGGTCTGCACCGGCGCCACGCATCACCGGCAGCAGGTGAGCGCCGCCCGTGTGCCGAGCCACGCCCAGCGCGTAGGCCATGGTCGAGCGCAGGGCTAGGTCGGTGTCGATCTCGGTGGTCACGTCCTCGTCGTCACCGGCTGCCGTCGTCCAGCCCGGCGACACCGCGTCACGCGCCAGCCCGTAGGTGAGGCGGTGCGCGAGACCGTCACCGACCACGAGGTCGGATAGCTCGGCGTCCGACAGCCACGCATCCCGACCTGGGCGGGCGCTGCGCACCTTGTCGCCCTGCCCCCAGCCCATCATGCTAGACACGATCGCGTCGGCACGCAGGCCCACGCTGCGCACCGCCTCCACCGGGCGATCAAGTAGGGCGCGGCGGATGGGGTCGAGGATGAGACTGGATAGGGTAGCCATGACGCACGCTACCCCATGGCGAGCAGGGATGCCACGTCATCGGAGGTCGGCACGCTGGTGTCGCCCTGGTCCAGCCGCCACCGGAGGAAGATGGTAGCCGCGTCCGCCTCGTCGTCCACCTCACCGCGCATGTCCGGCCGCTCACCACGCAGGCGGTACAGCCGGCCGCGCAGGTCGAGGCCGTCGGCGTCGCGTTCGTAGCACCAGACGGTGCCGGGGCCTGGCTCGGGTAGGAGCACGTCACCCGTCGACCAGAGTAGGATGGTGCCTTGGATGCGGTCGCGCTTGGAGCCCTGGCCGCTCACCTTGACCGGGACCACGCCAGGGATGTGCTGGCGTAGGGCGGCCAACGCCACCTTGCCGGCGCTGGTGTCCTCGATCAGCACGCCGCTCGGCCGCCACTCTGCGATGGCCTCCCGGACTTCACGCACGACACCGAGGCTATCCCACTGCCCCCGGCGCTGGCCTAGCAGTAGCGACTTGGAGTCGCGGACGCCCCACCGCTGAATGACCGTGTGGTCGCCGCCGTCTTGCGTCTCGGCCGGGTCCACCGTGATGTACGTGGCGCTGCACAACTGCGCCGCGATCCGGGGTGTCTCCGGGTAGGTGTGGTCCAGGCAGCCGGTGGGGTACAGGCCGCCGCCGATGTCGTCGGGGTCGCAATCGAGGATCGCCCGCGCGTGCCGTCCGTACATGACCCGCGCGGTGGCCTCCTTCTCGGCCGTCCACCCGTCGGTGATGTACCCCTGTTCCCCGTGCCTCCACTCCTCGTCACCACGCAGGGGGTACGACCAGTGCTCAATCTGGACGGTGAGCCCAGCCGCCTCGAGCTCCTTGACCCGCTCGGCCCACCAGCCCTTTGTATCCGAGACGCCCCACCGGGTGCCCATGTCCACGATGGCCCCGCCGCGCTCCATGACTCGAGCGAGGGCTGAAGTCCGCAGGAAGCTGTCGACCTGCCGCCGGCTGGCGAGGGATTCGTAGTCGGCGGCGTCCTTATACATGTCGTCAAGCACGATGAGGTCCACCGCGCGCCCCGTCAGCGCACCGTCACGACCACGGGCGAGACACCGCACACCGGGCCGCCCTGGCTCGCGTGCTGGCGCCGTCCAGTCGTCTTCCCTGTCCCTGCTCGTGTCGCCGCTCACCTTGGTGCGGTCGAGGTGTGGCCAGACTGCACGGGCCTGCTCGGAGCGCATGAGGCCACGGGCGGCGATGGAGTGCTCGACGGCTAGAGACGCGCCGTAGCTGACGATAGCCACCGACAGACCAAGCGCAGCCATCGCCCACGACGGGCCCTGACGGCTTGTGATCTGGCTCTTGCCACTCTGCGGCGGGGCGTCGACCAGCACCACGCGCACAACCTTGCCGGGGCCCCTGTCGGCAGCCCAGCGATACAGGCCCTCCAGCCGCTTGCAGTAGTCGCGCTGCCACGGGTACGGGCGCATCGGCCCCAGCTCCGTCGGCGGGCTCGCGTAGCACCACCCGACCAGCGAGTCGCGGGCGCGAACGGTCCACGCCTGTTGCTGCACCTCGGGCGGCAACGCGCGGAAGCTGTCGAGTGTGGTGACGGTCGCAGGCTGCATGAGCGCACGGTATCACGGTAAGCGCGCTAGTCGCCCGCTTGCTCGGCCTGCTCCATCACGTCTGGCGAAATGACAACCGTCACGCCGCCGCCCTCGACCTTGCCGCTGTGCTGCACGCTCGCCGCCTCTGGAAGTCCGGTCTGTGCTGCGGTCGTCTTGTACGTGTCGAGGATGACACGAGAGACACCGGCAAACTCGCTGCTATTCATGGCGCCACCGGTCAGCCGTGCGTCACACTCTCGAAGCACCGTCCCGAGCAGCCGCAAGGACTCGCCGCGAATCTTGCGGACCTCGCGAACGGTGGCCTTGTCTGCCTCGGCCTGCATGATGGCCATGGCATCGCCGTACCCTCCAAGGCTCTGCCACTTGTAGATGGTGTTCCGCGACTTGCCGAAGTGCTCCGAAAGCTGCGAGACGTTCAGCCCGCTGAAGTCCAGCCGCACGCACTCGCGCTGTTCTGGCGTCAGGCTGTCCCGGCCATCGCTGCTCACTTTTCATCGCCCCCATAAACCGCCGAGAGCCCCACGCAGGCAGCCTCGGCCTCATGGTCAGACTGTAGCACGTCGGGATTCGTGATGCTCCACGGCAGCGGCTCGCGGCTCGCGTACTTCCCAGCACAAGCCCGCAGCGCGTATGCCTTGGCGCGCTTGCCCTCGGTGTTTCCGGGAATGCGCAACACCGACTCCCGCCACGACTCCACCTCCACCTCGCGCGTGGCCTTGGGTGCAGGGACGGCCATCATCGCCAGCCCAGCCGTATAGGCCAACGTGACCATCGAAGCCGGTGACCTGCGCTTGCCCTTCCTCGCCTTGTAGACGGGCCACTCCACGCTGACGACGGCGTCATGCTGAAGGTCGGAGACATAGCGTATGGCCTCAACCAGCGTGGCGGCGTGGGCCGTCTCGTCTACCGGCGGACTCCAGACGCGCACACGCCAACGCCTGCCGGTGTGGTGCCAGGAGACAAGGCCGCTGATGGTGTAGGCGTCGAGGGCGATGCGTTCGAGCTGCACCGCCGCGCCGTCCTTCTTGCCTGGGTCGATTCCGATAAGCCTCACCCTTCCCCCAACGCAATCCAAAGTGACGCCGCCGAGCCAAGCCCCACGACGATACAGACGCCCATCGGCGCCGAGGCATCCCACAGCAGCCGCCCAACGACCGCGCCCATGGCCAGACACCACGCCGCTCCACACGGCCCGCTGTAGTCCGGGGGCGGTGGCGTCCGGTATGTCCACGGGTGGTGCAGGTCGCGGTTGAGGTTGGTCACGCCGTCACCCGCCGAGCAGCCGCCGACATCCGCAGCAGGTTGATAGCGACATGCTGATCGACAATGACCACCGACCCCTCGTTGGCGAGGATGCGGCACACGTACAGGTCGGCCATCGTCTCGCACACGTCATCAAGCGGCACGATCCCCTGGCCCGCAATCTCGGCGTCCTCAAGCCTGCGCAGCATGGCGGCCTTCTCCTCCTCCACCGTGTCGCGCACCATGGCCACGTACCGAGCAGAGCAGCCCGCCAGCCTGCCAACCTTCGTCGGGCTCGTGTACCCGTGCGACATGACAGCCCGCACGATCTCGCCCTTGAACCCACGCGGCGGCGGCTTCGTCACCTTGGGCTCCGGCATGTTGAGCGCCGCAAGACCATCGATGGTGGCCGCGTAGGTGCGGCGCCACTCGTCTTCCGGGTGGATGTGGACGGACACCAGCCCCAGCGCCGACAGTCGGGACAACGCCGACCGCGTCTGCTGCTTCGTGCCGTCCGTGGCGTATGCGATGTCGCGGCAGCTTTCCGCCCCGTTCGCAATCGCCCTCAACACCGCGTGAAGCCGCGTCCCCTTCTTGATTCCGCCGCTCATCGCCCCATCCCTCGCCGCGCATTCCGAGCCGCAGACAGCGCCTTGTTCTCGCGAAACTCAAACCCCATCCGAGTCCGCCACTGCCCACCCTGCGGCGCCGACACTCGCCAGCACCACCGGCCGTGGCGCTCCCACACCTCCAGCACCGTCCCGCGCTGTTCCTCGTGGGTCACGCCTCCCCCTCGGAGTCGTCGCGAAGGTACATCACACCCACCGCCTCCACCTCATCCTCGGTGGCGTCCAGGGCAAGCGACGCAGCACGCATGATCGCCGCAAGCCACTCGTTGGGAGCGTCCGTGCGGTCAGCGGTGACAGCCAGCGCCGTGGCCAGCGCAACACCTGCCGCCATCGCATCGTCGCAGGCTTGCAGGTGCTCCAGCAGGGCGCTGGCGAGTTCTGCGCTATCCATTAGGGTTCTCCCACGCCGCGTCAGCTTTGCGGCCTGCTTCGGTAACCGACCAGACGACAGGATGACGGCCGCGAGCAGCCGACACCTTGGACCGCGACACCCAGCCGCGCGTTGCCATGCAGTCCAGGGAGCGCCTGACGTGCTCGACACGGAACCCAGACACCGCTGCCAGTTCGGCGGTCGTCAAGTCCTCCAACGTCAGCGCAGCCAGACACGCCCCGATCCGGTCCTGCGTGCTCTTGTGTGGGCGCATCATCGACACACCCCACACGCGCCGTGAGAGACGCCCTGACGCACGCAAGCGTCGCACCCGAGGCTGTGCCCCTCCACGGCCGCAAACGCCGCGAGAATGGCCAGCGAGGCCACGAGAGTCACCAAACGCATGACTCCTCCCGCGCGAGTGCGACGATCCGACGCTCCATGATCTCGATCACACGGCCCGGCAGGTCGCACGGGTCGATGCCGTGGCTCGACTGCGTGCCGTCCTCGTCCTCGAAGTAGTAGCTCACCTCGTAGTAGGCCCCGTCGTCACTGCCGGGGCTGTCGTGGGTGGCATCCTCGCCGGGCATGTAGTCCGCGCGATGCACCGTGATGCACCACACTCCGCGCCCGTGGTCGATCTCGATCGTCTGCTCGCTCACTTGGCACCCCGCAGGTCCATCGCCACCTTGATCAGCGCAGGCACCGCCCAGCCGACGTGGGCGTGGTGCACGGGCGTCGAGCCGCGCCGCCACCCGCCGCGAGCCGGCACGCTGGTCACCACCTCGGCGCCGTTGTTGTCGACGTACACACTCACGTCACCGCCACCCGGCAGCCCAGCGGACACGCAGTTGTACCCGACGGTCACCACGTCGCTCTCGATGTCCACACACCCGAGGTCGCGCATGGTCTCGATGACCTTGCCGACCGCGTCCAATGCTTCGCTGCTGCTCATGCTGTCCTCCTGTCGTTGCCCACCCATGGTAGCACGCTACCAGACGGGCGCAACCCTGCCCCACCGAGATCCGGCCACGCTGGCCACGCTGGCCACGCTGGCCACGCAGGGTGGCCGGTCTGCGTGGCCACGATACCCCGCGTTCCCCGTGCTCTTTCGTGGGTGGGCACGCAGGGCACGCAGAAAACGCCACTCTAAACCTATATGGGCCCTGTGAGTGTGTGTCCCACCCTCCCCCTATACACCCTCACAGCTTCTCCTATCATATACGGACTTTCTGCGTGGCCAGCATGGCCAGCAGTGAGAGAGACGGTTGAACCGCCATTTTCCTGGCCACGCAGAAACCGATCCTGCGTGGCCGGTGCGTGGCCAGCGTGCCCACCCGACGGGCGAACGCCCACAACGACGAAGGGCCGGCGAAACCGCCAGCCCTTGAGACTCCCCCGCCGGACCCCAAGTCAGCCGTCTCGACTCCAGAGGACGCACCGACCAGACGACCGCCTCACCCGCTCGGACGTGTACCCGAGCCCGCGCAGGATGGCACCCACCCGCTTTGCGGTACCTCCGTGCTGGTCCTTCGGCATGACCCCGACCGCCTGCTCAATCATGTCCGACAGCTCAAAGGCCACCGCACCGTGGCGCCCAAGCCAGTCCTCGATGCGCGCCTGCCACGGGTCCAGCTCCGCATACGCCTCGGACGCATCCGCCAGCGTGGCCGCGTCCTCCTTGCTCAAGTGCCAAGGCGTCCCTTCTCGATACAGGTGCACCGCCTCGGCCCACAACTGGTCACGGTCGTCTGACAGGCCGTCGATGTCGGGCGTCCCCACCGTCACCGGCCAGTAGCGCCGGCTCCCGGTGGAGTCCGCCAGGAACCGGTCGGCGTTCGTCGTGCCCACGAACACCACTTGCCGCTCCTGCGTCACCAGATTTCGCCCGTAGGAAGGCCGGAACCGGTCGCGCTGACTGGAAATGAACCGCTTATTCACTCCCTGCTCTCGCTTATTCCAGCTCTCCATCTCGCCGATCTCGTACAGCCACACCCCGGCCACCTGGGCGTAGGCGTCTTTGCTCCCGGTGTCGAGCGCCGTGTCGCAGAACCACTCCTTGCCGGCCAGCACGCGGATAGCCGTCGACTTGCCCGCCCCCTGCGCACCCTGGAGCACGATCATGGTGTCCACCTTGCACCCCGGCTCCATGATGCGAGCCACCGCCGACACGAGGAACGCCGCCGACAGACGACGGTGCAGGATCTCCACGTCCAGCGAACCCGCGACGGCCCCCATGTACCCGGACAGCAGCCCGGCCACACGCTCGCGACCGTCCCACCGCAGCCCGTCGAGGTAGTCGCGCACCGGGTGGTACCCGTGGTCGACCGCCACCAGCCGTAGCGCCTCGTCGACACGCGAGGTCGGCGCGTCGATCCGGTAGTGCTCGTCGAGCCAGCACGCGCATCGCGAGGTCTCCTCATCGGCCAGCGGCTCGCCATCGATCTCCACCACCTCGGCAAACTGATTTCGCCGGATGCGCCCCTGCCACCGGCTGTCGTGCTCAAGCACCAGCCTGATGTTTCGCAGGGTGGCGCGCGGCAGATCGTCAGCGCCGCCCACCTCCAGCAGCGCCAGTACGCTCGGCTCCATCGGCAGCAGGTCGGCCGCATCGGTGCGCTTCGACGCCTTCGACGATGCCGTCTTGATCACGCCCCCGAGCGAGGCCGCCCGCGTCGGCCACCCCGATCCACCCTCACGCAGCCGCACCAGCAGCGCCGCCGCTTCGATGTCTCCTGCGAGATCTGCGGCGTCGGCAGCAAAGCCCTTGATGTACCGGTGCCAGTGTCGATCGAGGTCTTTGGCTTTGGCTTCATCGGCCCTCGCCTCCTCGACAAGTCGAACCATGGCCGACAGCCGGTCCCGTGCGGTGGCGTTGACGCCCCGATTTTCGCGCGATAGTGTGCTCATGCTTGGGGCTCCATCCCGAGTAGTCGCTAGCGGCCCGCTCCACGCCCGGTGCGGGCCGCCTTCGTTTCGTAACATGTGTCCGCCCTTCTGGCGGCCTGACTTGCGTTGCGGTTGCGTGCTCACCCGGTGTGAGGTATCACGGTCTCGGGTGTTGTCCTCACCCGTTGCCGGCCCGCCCCGTCGCTGATGAAGCGGCGGGGCGGTGTCCGTCCGGGGCCAGCACACGCCGCCACCGCCGCCCGAAAGCAGCGCGCGCCGTGTCCTTCGTGATCTCGATCTCCTGATCCCACGTCCCCTGCTCGCGATGCACCACCGCAGCGAATGCAGGCCGCAAATCCTCGCGTCGGCACCACGGCCACGGCGGCGACTCGGCCGCCAGTGCTGCGTCAGCCTCGCGCCGGTCTCGCAGTCGGGCGCTCACGTAGGCCCGTGCGCCGTCTAGGGCGATGTCATCCGGCACACCCGCCTCGGTCGCTCGCACGGCCACCGCGAGCACCTGCGCCATGTCGTGCCCCCACACCTCGGCCAGCGTGGGGTCGATGTCCGGCAGGGGAGGCAGCCCCCCGCACACCGTCACGGTCGACGGCACCACCACGGCCGCCGAATCCTCTGTCACCCACCCGCGCGCCTCGACCCACCGGCACACATCGGGCCAGTCCTGCCCCGCGTGCTTCCGACCCACGGCGAGCAGGGACGCGGTAGCAGCGGCATCGGCCGACACCT
>Ga0180433_10002703_pt1 | contig 26944 bp, 46 predicted proteins | sample SS_ome_8_FD_132980 | JGI IMG/M metagenome (GOLD analysis project Ga0180433, IMG submission 132980) | Hypersaline lake sediment archaeal communities from the Salton Sea, California, USA - SS_1_D_1 metaG | ecosystem: Environmental > Aquatic > Non-marine Saline and Alkaline > Hypersaline >... | reverse complement strand
GGTGTGAGCATGTACGATGGGGGGACAAAGATAAACGGAATGACAAGCCAGGTGGTTGTAATCAGCAGTCACTGGAGCAGCACGGATTCGGCCCCAATTATCTGGACGATGAACGGATCGACCATAACATTTGTATCGTCTTCGATTACGAATTCAACAAGCTACTATGCTGGAGACGGGACAAGGGACCAGACCTATGTGACGGTTATTGAATGCAACGAGTGCAGAGAAACAGACGAATGGACACCATAGCAAGGAGTCGAAAGACATGAACGAAACCTTTGGATACACCGACGAACTGAAGTCGATGGCGGACCATGATGCCATTGGTGCACCACAGGGTACCGGACTTGACGCGATCATTCCCCAACTGGACAGCCATATAGATTATCCACTGAGAATGTTCGCCTCGTTTCCAACACCCGATTCGAAGCTGAACATCAGTTCGAACCAGACCGAGGCGGGTGACGGAACAAAGAAGACCACTCCACCCATAGAGAGTGTTCTGAACGTTTATCCGGCCACCACCATTGACTTTCAATCCGCTGCAACAACCGGCGGGACCGTGAAGGTTGGCGGTGGGGCCTTTGCACTGCCGGACGGAACGCTTGGGCAGTTCAGAAGGGTGGCGTTTGTCTACAAGAGCGCACTGAATGAAATAGAGGCGGCGTTTTCCGTCGAATCAGCAACCCTCGGCGGACTCGTGAATCCAGCCGTTGTATTCCCTGCGGGCGATGTAAACATCGGCTACATGGATCTTGAGTGTACGGATGCGACGGTCGGCGACAGCAAGTACAAGACAGCCGGTTCGGCGACGGCAATTATTGAAAACAAGGTCGGGTCCGACCCCAGAATGTTCCGCGTGTTTGGAGGAGGAGCCGGTGGGGGCGGCCTGCTTCAGTATGAAGAGAAGACTGTCAACACGACCATGTCTGTAAACAAGGGCTTTGTGTCAAACTCGGCTTCCCCTGTAATATTCACCCTTCCGGCGGTTTCGGTTGCCTTCGACAGGATTGACGTTGCGGGCAAGGGCACAGGCGGATGGGCGATTCACTCCAATGCGGCGGCCACAACCCAGAAGATAGTGAAGGGCGACTTGTCGTCACCGGACAGTTCCAATGACAATATTCAACTTCTTACTTCAAGCTCCCAGTATGATGCCGTGACCCTTCTGTGTCTCGTTCCAAACAGCTTGTGGGCAGTCATAGACAGCCAGGGCGGAGAAATTGGAAACTGGTGGGGCGATGGAAGCGACGGGGATGTCTCAACTGCCGGAGGCGGTGCCGGTGATATAATCATTCCTGTCGTGGAAGACGGGGATATGGTTGTAAAGAACTTTCTGAATTTCAGTCTGAATACCGGTGACACCCTGACTCCGCAAAACCGCTGCAAGGGCACAATGCTTCTTGTCAGGGGGAACATGTATTGTGACGGCAAGATCTCAATGACCGGAAAGGGGTACAAGGGTGATCCTACTGGAGTTGACGCTGGTGGTCTTGTCATTAGAAGGGCCAAGGTTGGCGGTGGACAGTCCCACATACTTCCAGACCAGCTCGCAGGGTGCGGGGCAGTGGCCCAGGCTTCGGAGAACAAACAGAAGGAAGTCGATGACGGCATTGTTTACTACGTTAGAAAGTACGGTGGAGCGGGTGCTCCGGAACAAAGCGATTCTGTTAGGGACGGTATAGGTTACAACGCCCCCGGTCAGGCCGGTAATGCCTTCAGCCCTCCTTCATGCGGTGGAGGTGGTTCTGGAGGTGTTCAACGCGCTGGAGACACAACAAACAACCAGGCCGGTGCCGGTGGTGACGGGACGTGTTTTTCAGGCGGTTCTGGTGGTGGAGGTATGTGCGGCAGTAATACAAACTCCAACCTCACTCCCGTTCCCGCGAACGGTGAAGACAACGGTGGCGGTGGTGGAGATGGTGGCCCGTCCGGTGGTTTTGCCAACGGAGGCGGCGCAGGTAATCCCGGTGGACTTGGAGCAGATTACACGACACTCAAGCCAATCATGGACGGCGGCGACGGAACAGGAGGCTTGCTGATACTTCTCGTAAAAGGCAATCTGACGCTTGGTCCCAATGCAGAAATCGAAGCCAAGGGCATTAAGGGCGGCAGTCCTTCCCTGTATGTAACCGGCTATGCCTGCGGCGGTGGCGGCAGCGGTGGTGGAACAATAATCATCATGTATGCTGGCGTACTCTCACAAGACCCTGGTGCAACCATTTCTGTTGCCGGTGGAGCCGGTGGAACCACGAACAGTTCTGGATTGTCACACAAGGACGGTGGTAACGGAGGTGCCGGAAGTATTCAAGGTCCAACCAAGGTTGACGTATAAGGAGTAAGCGACATGACTCTTCCAAAATATGTAATCCTGTACAGCAGGAACGAACCTGTGTCCAAGGCATTTGCCGATGCAAACAGTGAAGAAACAAGCATTGATTTCGGCAATCCGGAAGACCCGAATCTGCCGGATTACAAATGGATGGGGTTTCCCGATCCGTCAATATTCCCCTGTGTTGTTGACACTGAGGCGAGGGAAATCATGCACGGTGTTGAAAACCTCGCCGATGCCAAGCAATCCATCGAGGACCGGGTCTCCGAACTGAAGTGGGCAGCAATGAGAAAGGAGCGTGACGCACGAATGGACAGGATGGACAAGCGGCTGATGTCCGACTCAAGTGCGACACAGGCCTGCAAGGACGCCACGACGGCATACCGGACGCTGCTGAAGAATCTGCCTGATACAATTGAAGACATAGATGACTTTGAATGGCCCGAAGAACCAGCTTACGAGAAGGTGACATGATGAAGATTTTGTTTTTGATTCTGTTTCTCTGTTCGTGTTCCGGCAATCCGTTCGACAAGGACAACAAGCCCGAAGAGCCGGTTGTTCCAAAGCCGCAGCAGTTGAAAAACAAGCGGATTGACTATCTCGTCAGGGGCGAGGCTCATGTGCTGGATGAATACGGTGCAATATCCAGAGGGAACGGGATGCTCTGGTCGTGCCTGAAGCACGCAGCGGGTGGACGCGGGGTGCAGTGGAGGAAGTTTCACAAGGAGGGACATCCGTACTGGATGATTCGCTCGCGGCACTATGAGCCTGAAAACGTGGGCAAGCCCGGTGTAATGTGGTCGTGGTATTCGGCTGACGAGGTTGTCGGGGAACTGACATGCGTCTGGACAGACCAGGATCTTGAATGGCTGGAGAACCGGATCGAGTGGCTGGAGGCCAATGACTGGGACGTATGCGGCGGTCGTGAATACGCGGACAGCTATACGACATGGCTTGGCCGGTGCAAGATGAAGGCAAACCTCAAGGCTACATACTACGAGATCCTGTACCGGCTCGGCGGTGCAAACCACAGAAGCGAGCGTGCAAGGCCGCAGATCTGGAATCCAAAGGCCACGGGTGTGAGCGCACACCTCACGGTGCTGCAGTTTCTTCTTCGCGGGATAATGATGGATGGTATCAACGACCTTCAGATCGACTTCCTGCGGTCACGCAAGCAGAAGAATCCGGGGAACAGCCTTTACCACTGTGCCTACCACCTGTTTACCGACCAGGAAATGGATGTTGGAATATCGCAGCTTCTCGGAAGCGTGCGCTTTCCGAACGGCCGCCTTCCAAACTCCACCGACAAGCGCTGCACGCACTATCTCTTTCAGCGCGAGCAGTATATCGACGACAAGTTGAACAAGGACTGGAAGTCCTGCCCGGAGGTCGATCCGTTTGAGGAGTACCACGGTGTGGACCTTGCCTTCGCTGCAAGTGTCTGTCTTGGAGACGTTTACATGAGGGACTAGAATGGACAGTTCCATAATGAAGCTGGCCGTATCCGGCCTTTCCATTGAAAAGGTAATAGTTGCAGGGTTTGTCGCCGGGTGCATTGCTCTGGTGTTTTTCTTTGTGCGCGAGTGGTTCAGGAAGAACGACACGGCGAAGATGAGGGAGCAGCTTGCGTCGATCCTGACCAGCATCCAGACCATGAAGGAGAGCATTGCCCGCATAGAGGGGCGGATGGATTCCATGGGAAGAACGGTGCAAACCAACCACGACGAGCTTATTCGTGCGAAAATGGAAGTAAAGGCCTTGTGGAGGGCGGTGGATCCTCCCAATCGAAAATCAGACAATGGAGGAAACGGACCATGAGTGAAGAAGAAAAGTATGGCGGAGAAGAGGTAAAGCTGGACGACACGCTGGACTGCATCAACTACGCAAAGAAGATGCTGACCGACGCAGCCGGGCACAAGTCCGACGACGGCAAGATTGACACCATGGAGGCGGCCTCCATGATGATTTCAAACGCCCCGGCCGCTTTCAAGGCCTTCGTCGGTCGTGAAAACGTCGACGATGAACTGAAGCATCTCAACCAGGAGGAACTCAAGATCCTGGCGAAGGAGGGAATGGATGTTGTGAGGCTGGCGTTTGCACTCTTTTCAAAGCCGGAGGCGAAGGAGGAATCAAAGGAGTGAGAATCGGACACGACGGCATCGAGCTTATAAAGCATTTCGAGGGCTGCAGGCTTGAAGCCTATCTGTGTCCGGGCAACGTGTGGACCATCGGCTACGGCCATACGCAGGGTGTGATGAAGGGTATGAAGATTTCCGAAGTCCGTGCCGAGGAGATGCTCCGGTCGGATCTTCTACGATACGAGCGGGCGGTCGGCAAGCATGTCATCATACCCCTTTGGCAGTGTGAAATAGATGCGCTTGTCAGCTTCGTCTTCAATGTCGGAGTAAGGGCCTTCAAGAACAGCACGCTTCTGAAACACTTGAACAGGGGTCAGCGGCATCTGGCGGCAGAAGAGTTCCAAAGGTGGAACAAGGCCGGGGGTGTGGTGCTGGAGGGACTTGTAAAGCGGAGACAGGCTGAGAAACAACTGTTCATGCGGGGAGAACCACATGCTTACTCGATTGCTTAACCAGTTCATTCTGTGGGCGGTGATCCTTCAGCCGGAGTATGCAGTTGCGGTGCCGCAACTGCCGGAGACACTGACAAACCCGTGGTTCTGGCTTTTCTATCCCGTGGTTCTTGTCGGCCTTCGCGGCCTGTCTGAACTGTTCGTCCGGCTTGCAAGGGGTACGGAGAACAAGTGGGACAACCGGCTGGCAAAGTGGTTCTCGCTGCTGGTAAAGGTTTTGGGACAGGTGGCCGGTAACCTTGGTTATGGGCGGTCGAAGATGTTAAAATAAAGGGGTTCCATAGTAATTTCCTTTCGAGAGTGCCGGTTCCAAAGGCGGGACCGGCATTTTTCTTTTCCACAGATCCCTGTGGACAACATGTGCATAATGCTGGATGTAGGGGTGTTCCGGGGGCTTGCCTCCACATCCAGGGTGATGCCGTCGTGCCTAATAATTAAACAGTAAAAAACCGTTTGACACCTTGGCCCGCAGGGCTTATCACCTCCAAACCAAAATTTGCAGGAAGCGACAATGATACGACTGAAGATTGAAAACCACAGGACGAAAGTGCTCTGCAGACCGGATGTGGAGAGGGCGGTATCGGACCTGCTTTCCTACATACCGCCTGGTGCGGAGCATCAGAAGAGATACCTCCCCCCCCATATTGCGAAGAACTGGGACGGGAGGGTGAAGCTGCTGAAGCGGGGATATTTCCCTACAGGACTTCTCGGTCTGGTTGAGGGATTACTTGAGCGCGAGGAAGTGGAATATCAGATCGAAGACCTGCGGATACCTCCGGAATCCAACACCGTGGACTACAATTTCAGCCCGCCTGACGGTTTCACTGAGAGGGATTACCAGGAAGAGGCCATAGGAGCCACAGAATCAAACGTCAGGGGCGTTACCGTGATCGGGACGGGTGGAGGCAAAGGCTACATTATGGCCCGTGTAATCGCCAACAGAGGCGTTCAGACGCTTGTTTGTGCGCCGGACGTTGGGATCAGGGAACAGTTGCATGACGACTTCAGAACATGGTTCGGCAGGGACGCGGTTTCGAAGAAGATTGAGTCGGCCAGCCCCATAGTGGTTTCAAACATCGGGACGCTGGCAAGGCGGGACGCCAAATACTATGACCGCTTCAAGATGCTGATAACGGACGAATTCCATCATTCGGCTGCCAAAAGCTACATCAAGATGAATGCGCTGGCGAGCGAGGCCTACTGGCGGTACGGCTATACGGGAACATTCCTGCGGGCCGATGGAAGGGAGATGACCATGATGGGCGTCCTTTCCAACATCATTTACCAGAAGTCGGCCAGCGACCTTATTGAAGACGGCTGGCTGGTCCCGCCGAAGATAAAGATCTTCAGGTGGCAGCTTCGCGGCTACTCCAAATACAACTACAAGGACGCCTACACGGCCCTTGTAACAGACCCCGGCTTCAACAGGTTCATCGCGGACCTGGCCGAGAAGCAGGTCTTCGAAGGAAAGCAGGTTTTGATCCTTGTGCGCCGGAAGGAGGCGGGCCGCATGCTCGCTGGCCAGATGGGCGACAGGGCGGTGTATTTGAACGGCGACGATCCGGTCGCCCATAGAAAGGAGGTGAAACGCAAGTTCAAGGAGAAGACGGTACGGTGTCTCATTGCCACGAGCATCTTCGGAGAAGGACAGGATGTCCCCGGCATCGACGTCTTCATAAACGCCAGGCTTCAGGAAGGTGAGATAGAAACACGCCAGGGAATCGGTCGTGCCCTCCGTCCAGCGCCCGGAAAAGAGTTTGCAGAAGTATTTGATTTTCTCATTGTAGGTCACCGGCATCTTGTGCGACACTCGGTTTCACGGATAAACCAATACAAATCCGAAAGAGCATTCAAACTGAGTATCGAACGAATCTGACTGGTATTCTTATTCACTTTTCTTACTGGAGTTCCTATGAATGTTGACAGTATTCTACGGGAGAACGAAGGTCTAATCAGGTCCACCACATCACGGATCACAAGCAAGTTCAACAAGGCAAGGCACGCTGCCGACTTCGACGACTTCCTGAACGAAGCGCGGGTCGCCGCATGGCGGGCCATAGTAACCCACCACAAGAACGGAAAGGCAAAGCTGTCCACCTACATGGTCCGGTGCATGACAAACCGGCTCATAGACCTGGACAGGTCGGCAAACAAGAAGTCCAGCCCGCACCTTGAAGCGGTTGAGGACATAGACACATCCTCGGCCTCCTGCCCCGTCATATCACTCGACACCTATCTTGACCGGAACGAAACGGACATTCTTCGTAAGGTGTATGCAGGATTCAAACTGCACGAGATAGTGAAGGCACGGTCAATTGACAAGGCAATTTCCAAAAGGAAGGCAAGCTGCGAGGTAGTGGGATGTTTGCACCGCATACGGCAAAAACTTACATTAAAAGATGTGAGCCACGAGGCATTGGCAATCTAGGCTCGGCACAGGAGGCCGTAGCCCTTCGAAACCGCAGGATTGCGGAGAAGGTTGTAACGGGCAGTCTCCTGAAGTCAAAGCCGAAGTCCGAAAGCAAAAGCCTGAAGAGGATCCTGCGCGAGTGGGAGACCGACGAGCGGCTGAAGAAGCTGAAGCCGTTTGTGGAGTATTGGAACAAGTGGGCTCAATACTACCGCGACTTTGACAACAACTGGTGGCCGAAAAACCGGAGCCAGATATCCTGCATGGAGCGCATCATTGAGGTGGCCGATGAGAAAGGCGTCCATCTGGACACCTTCCTCGGCTGTACGTGGAAGGCCACCGAGAAGAGAAGACACGCACCAACGGTCCAGCTTTGCCTTTCCAACGGGATTGAGTTTTACGACAGGTTTATAGGGGATCTGGAATTCGATCTGGACCAGGATGAATACGAGGAGCAGTGGCATGGGTGACATGGAACTTCCAGTCGGGCGGGATCAGCCCATTGGGATCGCTGTGAAGGGAGCCCTTGAAAGGGAGAATGTGGAGGTTCGCCTGAACCACAGCATTGTCCGCACCTGGCGCTCAAAGACCAGAACCATAAAGCTTGTGGCCGGTGAGACAATACCCAAGGGGGCAGCGGTGGCCCTTTATGAAAACAATACCAGCATAGCCGTAAACGCCGATACAACCCTGTCCGACCGAATGGCGAGGAAGGGTGAGGAATCGTACAGGAAGCGGAAGGAGAGGTCTTATCTGAAAGACCCGGAATACCAGAAGGAGCAGGAGCAGATTCGAAAACAGATCCGCGCTGACCGCATAACGAAGGAGAAGGAGGAGTTGTGGGAGGAGTTCTCGAAAACGTAAGCAGGCAGAAGGCTGTCCGCATGGATGTGGCTCTTGATCTTCTGGCGGACTTCATGAAGCTGCCGGACGGCGTTCGGGTAACGCATGTTTATTCAAAGCACGAAACCTGGAGACCGAAGGATGTGGTCTTTGTGCTTGAGGGCCCTGGCCTTCCAGACGGGTGCGAATGCGACGAGGGTGCTGTAATGAAGAAGGTCACGGGACACTTCATCCGCGACGACTACGGCAGGTCCAGATTTGACAGGTTTACCACGGAGAAGGATGACATGTGGGAGGAGTTTTCGAAGCGATGAGTCTGGATGATTTGAAATCCGATGGCAGCGTGACACTGGACCTGAGTGCAAAGCCGCTTGAGCCGCATCAGCTTGCGGTGAAGGGATCAGAATGCACATCTGTGTATATGGACGAAGTTGTTGATGCTGCTGATCACACTTTTACAAGCTATTCTGTATTCGGTCGGGCCTTCTCTGAGGTGGAGGACCGGCTCAATGTCCTTGAAGGGAAGATTCCCGAGTGGCCGAGGAAGAAGATGCGCCAGCATGTGAACGAGGCGTTTCTCGTCATCAAGACTGAAATCGACAATATGATCCTTAAGGAACGCAGGAATATGATGGCATGGGCGAAGTCGGAGATGGCGGACCACAGGAATGCAATGCGAAACAGGGTAGAGCAGATGAAAAACGAAATGTGGGAGGAGTTTTCAAAGTTATGAAACCAAGATTCAAGGCGGGGCAACTGATTCATCTTGTAGGCAATCCAAAGGATATAATCCAAATTCTTCATGTTGGTAAAGACAAGTATTTTGTCAGGCATCCATACGGGACCGAGGGTGTTATCAAGATCAACAGCACAGATACATATTACCAGCGATGGCGGAGCAAGCTGAAGGAGAAGAAATGAGTGTACCCTTTTCATTCGGACCCAGCTTCCAGGAATCGATGCTTGCGCTGATGCTGCGTGACGTCTCATTCGCAGACAGGTGTGTAAGATATGTCGAGGCCGAGTATCTTCATTCGGACACCCACAAGTGGCTTTTCAACCAGATAGAGGAGAAGTACAGGCGCGAGGGGATGGTCCCTGAATACGTGGAAATAGAGGACGCGCTGAAGCTGGAGGAGAAGCACAAGAGGCGGCTCTTCAAGTCCTTCGCCAAAAAGATATACGCCCTCTCGCCGGGAAGCATGGACTTCCTGAAGGAGCAGCTTACGGACTTTGCCAAGCGGACGGCATTCGCAGAGCTCTTCCAGCACGGGCAGACACTCTACAATGCGGGCGAGGTGGACGATGCCTACACCTACGTTCTGGAGAAGATAAACGCCCTTCATGGCGTCTCATTCCACGACGACCAGATACTGGCCATTGAGGACTTTGAGGCCTTCAGGCAGCAGTTTATGGCCCAGAGGGCCATTTCACACGACAAGATACCCACAGGCATCCCGGCACTGGACCGGATTCTTCTGGGAGGGCTGTCCCGGCTGGAGGGTGAGATGGGCTGCATCATCGCTCCACCGAAGCTCGGAAAGTCCACTGCGCTCACCCACATGGGATTCATGTGCCTTACGACACTGTCGGGCCATGTGGGGCACGTTATTCTTGAAGGCTCAACCGAACAGTCGGTAATCAGATACCAGTCACGCCTCTCCGGTATTCCGGCCAAGAGGATAATGACCGGAAAGCTCACAGCCGAAGAGGAGAGAAGACTGGACATGCTCGGCAAGCGCTACATGAACCGTCTTCACATGATCCCGTTCAACCAGCACTGGGAATATTCCACAGCCGACCTTGAAGGGAAGGTGACAGAACTGAAAAGGAAGGGCAGGAAGCTGGACATGCTTGTGGTCGACTATGCGGACCTTCTGAAGCCACGCGAGGCGGTTGGAGATCCCCGCCATGACCAGCGGGAGGTGTTCCGCGACCTGAAGCGGCTTTCCTACATGCAGAAGCACGCAACATGGACGGCTTCACAGTCCACCCGTCCAAAGGACGACCCTGAAAAGGAAACCCTCCTGCGTGCCCGGTCGGTCGCCGAAAGCTACGACAAGGTCAGGATTGTGGACTTCATAATGACGCTGAACCAGACGCCACGGGAGAAGCGCACCGGAATCATGAGGGCGCATGCGGACCTATACCGCAGTAATGAATGCGATCTTACGTTAAGACTTGTTACTGATTTTTCGAGAATGATATTCTATACTCGTAGGTACGGCTACAAACTACATCACGAACTACCGGAATGGCTCAAGCGCAAGGGTGGCAAGAAACGATAGGTATTGGTACTGGAGCATCGAATGGGAGCGGGGAGGCCCGAATACAGCAAGTTTCCGAATTTTGATCTTGGACACTACCTCAAGGAGAACGGTGTCTATTATCTGAAGCACGACTCCGACGACCATGTTGAATATGCAATGAACTGCCCCATGTGCCGCCTTCGCGGGGAGAAGCGGAGCGACACAAAGAGGCGCTTGTGGGTCAACCCAAGGGTGGGGATGTTTACCTGCTACAACTGCGACTGGTCGGGGCCGCTTGAGCGGCTGGTCCAGATATTTTCAAAGTGCGATGTCGAAAGGGCCATCAGGATTCTTGAAGGCCGCAAGCCGGGATCGCTTGAGATGCTCAACTTCCCCCTGCACCATCCCGAATACGACAATGATGATGAAGCTGAAACGCTGCGCGAGGTGGAGTTCCCGCACGGCTTCAGGCTCTTCTCCGATTCGGAGGACACGGACACAATATTCCACCGCTACCTTGAGGGCCGGGACATTCCCCTGGAATACGCCATTGAAAACGGCTGGGGGTTCTCGGAGGTGGGCTACACGCAGCACCGGATAATAGTTCCAACCTACATGGAGGAGCGTCTTGTTTTCTGGCAGGCCCGCGATGTTCTCGGGAACCTGCATGACCATTATGGAACCAACCTTTACAAGAAGGTTCTCAATCCCAAGGGCGTTTCTGCACGCTCGGTTCTCTACAACTACGACACCGCGAAGAATCACGGTGAAATCATATTGTGTGAAGGGTTCGTCGACGTCTGCAAGGCAGGAGCCAACGCTGTAGCTACAAACGGAAAAAAACTGCACTCCGCACAGGTCGAATGGCTCACGAAGACGAAGGCGAGAAATATCGTAATCTTATGGGATGAGGATGCTTATTCAGATGAAAAACGCTACGTCAAGGGCAGAAACAAAGGCAAGATCAAGAAACCGTGTTCAGTCGATGCGGCTATCTCCATGCTCAAGTCCTTCTTCGATGTCCGGTGTATCAAGCTTCCAGATGGAAGAGACGCTGGATCCTACGCCATGGGCGAACTCGAGGAACTTCTCACGGATGGATTCGATTGAGAAACGGTGGTACCGCTTTTACGTTTCACTCCACATGGTCATTCTCGGCACGGTCGCTGCGGCGGCCTTTTTATTCGGCTGGTGCGTGGCATGAAGAACGTGATCATTTTTGCCATCCTGGCCTTTCTGGTCGGGGTCGCTCTCAGGCAGTATGTCCAGATCAGGCAAATGAACGAAAACATGATCCGGCTGGCTTCGGTTGTGGAGGCCGACCACAGGATGTACACCCACCTCATAAGGGTGGCCGCCAACCCACCATGGCTTGACAGCCAGATACAGGCCCTTGAGGGCAAGGGGATCAAGGTAATGGTACAACGCCCCATCGGCGGGGAGGGGGCCGTGAGGGCCGTAAAACCGCCCCAGAAGGCCGAAAAAAGAACCCAGCAATAACGCCTTGTTGTAAAAAAGTTTCAAAATTTCAAGAATTTCTGATTTTTCCGCATGGAACCTACCGGAACTACACACCAATCCGCGATTTCCCAATTCTTTAGTGTTAACGGCAATTTATAAAATAAAGCTAAAGTTTTTCAGACACTTGCCGAAGACGGTTATGTAAGCACAAACACACAGGTCATTTTTAGGAGGTCAGGCCTAATGATCGAAGAAAACGACACAATTTGGTATAGCCCAACCGGCTCCGGCTACCTCAAGGCCACGGTTCTCTACACCTACCGCAACGAACTGAGAATCAGATTTCACAAGACGTTTGCACCCCTTGGAATCAAAAAGGGCGACACCTGGGACATCACAAACAACTGTGATGGGCGGCTGGTTACCGAAGCCGAAATTAAAAACGGCGATTGGATTTCAAAACTGTAGGAGGGCACGAACATGGGAAGACAGGCAAAGCCAGATAAAAAATTCATAGGCAAAACGATCAAGCTGGAAGACGTACGCGGCGATCTTGAAAACTGGAAGCTGGTGTCAATCGTGGACGGCAAGCCAAAAGGCTGTTTTCACTTTCCGGGTCCCGGCTACATGGCACAGCGCAGAAAATCACAGTGTTTCGTTTCTGTGGAACAGGTCAACGAGCAACTGGGAGGCAAGTAATGGAAACCATCAAGAAACTTCTGGCAGCCATCGGAATCGAGGACTGGATGACGATGAGGGAACTCACGGACGAGGAGGTCGAGGAGCTTGCCCGCCTTCACGAGGAGAAGGAAGACGCGAGGCACGATTTTGAAATGGGGGAATTCTAATGAACACCGAAAAGTTTGAAACATTTGTCGAACTGGTCGAAACGGCAAACAGGGCTGAAATGAGGATGATTAGAAACGCGGTGGAGATGGTCGGCTTGTATCGGCTGAAGGGTGGACCCGGCGGTGAGACTCTTTGGAGGCGGTGGGGGCTTGCCCAATCTGCTTCAGAGCTTCTGAACTGGCTTTTTGACAATTCCGGGTCGATGAAGACGGCAAGTCAGGCGACGGTTCTTTTGAAAAACATCAGCCGGATGACAGAAGGACAATTCGACGAAATAGAAAAACGGGTCAAAAAGTGGGGGGAGATCTGATGGGCGCTTACAAGAAAATAAAACAGCTTGCGGACGAGGGCGACGCGGAATCCAAAAGACTCAGGGACTGGATAAGGGCACAGGAAACCTTTGATGAGATGGAACTGGTTTTCGATCTGGAGAACTACCCGGAGCGCGAGCCCACAATTTTCGACAGAATCAAATCACGATTCAAAATGGGGAGGGAGTCAAAATGAGGATCATTCTACTAACAATCATTCTGGGAATCTGGGGCTGCGGGTATGAAGAGCAGCTTGCCGAGGCGGAGGCGAAGGAGAAGGCGAGACTGGAAGCCGAAAAGGCTGAAGAGGCCGAAGAAAACAGGGCCAGCGAAGAGCGCTCCGCCGAGGTGGTCGATGAAAACGCGGAAGATGTGACAAGGGTCGAAGTGGACGTTGATGTGGATGTGGAGGTGGAGGTGGAACAGACCACGGCCTACGCCGATGAATCCGCGCTGGTAATCTACAGGCCCGAACGGAAATGCTGGGAGGACGCGGTCGCCGAAGCGCCTGACGGCTTCAGGCTTCTCACACGCGCCGAGGCGGTATCGCTTTACGATCAGGGCCTTCTGGACGAGGTGTCGGCAAGGAACACAATCTGGACCGCCACCGAATTTCAATTCATAAACGCATGGACGATGAACACCAGGAACGGGATAACCACGGCCTACAGCCGGTCAACCCTCCTTCCTGCAATCTATATCGAGGAGACGGAATAATGGGAAAGAGAACAAAATACTATGCGTTTGTGACATCTGATCGCCCATGCAAGTCCTGGACTTTCAGTGTCCACTATTCGCAATATGCCGCAGAGAAGAAGTATGGCGACCTGACCAGACATTACCGGGGAAACCCCAGCACTGATTATGATCTGATCGTTTTGACAAAAGAGGAACTGGAAGAGGAATTTGGGGAGCACCATGTGATCGATTACAAAAACAAAACGATAACTGAAAAGGAGACGGAATAATGAAAATTTCACTTTCTTCAAAGGAAAAAACAACGCTTAAAACCTTGTTGCGGGAGCAGATAAAAATTCTAAGTTACCGTGCTGAAAATGCGGGGGAGTTGGCTAGAGATGAAGCGGACGGTGGCGAACACGCCATAGGAATCGGAGCCAGGGCTCATGCCATGAGGCAGCAAGGCAAGAGGGTTTCGATCCTTCAATCAATATTTGAAAAACTGGGAGGCAAGGCATGAAAATCACACCCACACAAATTCTGGGGTTTCTTCTGGCGCTTCCAACCATGTATCTGGCCTGGAGCCAGTATGAGCGGTTCGTGGAATTGTCCGAAGAAAACGCGATGTTGGAGGAGATCAGGGAAGTTATGGAAAACACAGAGGAAAATGAGAAAGGAGATGATCTGGAAAATATTAATGCCCTAATAACGCTAATTTGCAAGAAAAAGCTAAAGTTTTTCGGAAAGTAGCCGTTAACGGTTATGTAACCACAAACAATTGGGTCACAAACAGGAGGTCAGAATCATGGCTATCAAACTCAAGAAGGACGAAACCCCCACCCTTCCACAGCGCCTTGTGGAGATCATCAGACAGGGCTGTTCCTACTCGGCCCTTGAAAAGATTTTCAAGGACAGGGCTGGACAGATCAGAAAGGAATTTGTCGCCTACGCCGAAAAGAACGGGGACGGTTTTGATCTGGTCGAGCAGAGCGTGAACACCGACAGCGGATGCGCCACGCTTTCAGAACGAAAAACAATAGTATGGAACGTGGACAGGATTCAGGAACTGATCGACGACGGCACGGTAACACTTACCACGATTCTCGGCTGCTGCAGCTTCAGGCAGAAGGATCTGGAAGTCGCGCTTGGCTCCAAATTTGACGAGGCGATTTCAGAGATAACCACCAAGCAGACCATTTCCTTCACAGGCAATTCGGAACTGAAGGCGGACATGGAACTGAGGGCGGACGCCATTGACCAGCTTGGCGAAGCGCCCGCACCGGCAAAGCCTGCAAAGGCGGAACCGAAAACGGAAGAGGCCCTTGCTGAAATGACAGCCGAGGAAGACGGTGTGAAGGAGGCAGCAAGCCGGGTCAGGAAGGGAGTCAAAAAGAAGGCCGCCAAAAAGCCGGTCAAGAAGGCGAAGGCAAAAACCACAGCGGCCAGCACGGACGCTGATCTTGACGATATCCTAAACAGCTAGGGGGAGGCAAAAATGGACGCGCTTTACGTACAACCGGCCCGCTGCACGGCCAAGCTGCCCGAGACCCTGTCAAAGCACCACATCGGCGAACTGAAGCTGGACGGGGCGAGGTATACTCTTCACCTTGCCCACGACCCTACGGGCCGCACAGAGGGCAATACGCTGCTCTCACGGCATAAATCCAAGGTGGACAGGATCAATGTGGACAAGACGGCCAACGTGCCGCATATCACGGGCGTCGAATATCCCGGCCTTGAGGGCTGTGAACTGGACGGCGAGATGTTCCACACCGATATTTCGACCACGACTTCCATAATGGGAGCCTCGCCCGCCAAGGCCATCGAGCGGCAGAAGGAGATCGGCTGGATCAAATACTATGTTTGGGACATCCCGGTTTTCAAGGGCAAGGACATAAGGGGCCTTCCGCTTACACAGCGCCGGAAGATTCTGGTCGAGGTTGTAAAGCGGATGAAAAATCCAAACATCAAAACCCTCACACAGTATCCGCACGACAAGGTCGAAGAGCTCTTTCTCAAGGTAGTGGGCAGGGGCGGCGAGGGGCTGGTCGTGAAGGATGTGAGGCAGGGCTATGGATCGGGCTGGTCGAAAATGAAGAAGAGCTACGACATTTCGGTCTTCATCAGCGGCTTCAAACCCGGCAATGGAAAGTACACGGGCATGGTTGGCGCGATGGAGGTTTCAGTGATCGACGATGACGGCAAGCCCAAGGCCATCGGGTACGCTTCCGGCTTTGTGGACAGCATACGCGAGGACATGACCGAGGAGCCAGAGAAATACATCGGGCGTGTGGTGGACGTATATGCACAGGAGCTTTCCAAAACGGACCGGCTTCGCCACCCCACATTTTACCGCTTCCGCGAGGACGGCATGGACGCGAAGGACTGCACGCTGCAGAAGGTCAAGGACGACATGAAGGAACAGAAGAAGGCAAAATCAAGAAGAAGGAGAATACGATGAGCACACCGGATCTAAAACCAAAACCGTGGCTGGAGAGAGCCACCGAAAATTTCATCACCGACTGTATTGGACGCTGTTCGGGATGTGGAACTGGAAACAAGGTGCGGGCCTACGGCTACCTTGTGGAGAAGAGGCCCAACGTGGTTTCTGAATTCTGCGACAATTGCGCGGTCAAAAACGGGCTGATCGAATTTGACGGGCCGATGGCAAAGCTGAAGGCCATCTACGACATGGAAATGAACTGCCGGATAGAATCATTCTGGGACGGCGGCTGGACCTTTGCACTCGGCGATTCCACAAGCGGGTTTCTGGGGAACGAAACCTTTGAAAACGAAGACTTTGAAAAGGGCGTCGACTGGCTTTACAGGAAGGCGCTCGAGGCAACATCAACGGAGGGCGACTGATATGTACGGACGCTATGAATTCACAGAAGGCAGGTCAAACAAGTACTGGGAGATAGAGCCAGCCGGTCGCGGGATGGCAATAATCCGCTGGGGCCGCATAGGCAGGATCGGCGGCGAGCAGACCAGAAGCGAGGCCGAGGCGTTTGACCGGGCGGAGGACAAGATAGCAAAGGGCTACATCAAGGTCAGCAGCAAGTGCGGGCCTGAAGGCGGAGGCGGCAGACCGGCACCCAAAACCAAAAAGAAACCGGCACCCAAAACCAAAAAGAAACCGGCATCGAAAACCCACAAGACAACAACATTCGAGGAAGCCATGGAAGAACTGGCGAAGGTGGATTGACATGAATACAAAAACCAAACAGATCGTGGTCGAGAGGATGAAGGTAACGGTTCCGGACGACATCTGGTTCAACACCAGCTACGCCATTCGGGGCAGGCTCAAGGACGCGAAGAAGATGACGATGGCGCAGTTTATCACAACAAGCAACGCGACCCTGCGGCAGGTGTTTGGAATGATGAGCGACCGGGAGCTAAAGAAATTCTCAAACCTGCTGCATGAATTCTGCGATTCAAAGCGGTCGTACAAGGTTCTTGAAATATGCGCCGAGTTTAGAAAGGGTGGATTGACATGAAGGTTTATTACACAAGCAAGATGGTGGCCGATTCGGGCGGGATGAGCCCAAGTCCGGCCAAGCCGAAAATGGTAGTCGAGGACTGGCGGAAGCACGGCCTTGACATCGAAGTGGTGTCACCGATCCCGCTGGGACGCAATGATTTTTACCGGGTCCACGACATGAAGTATGTTAACGGTGTGCTGGACTGCAAGGCACCCAATGGATTTGGAAACCGGAAGGAGGAGATCGCACGGACGCTTCAGTACACATCCGGTGCAATGTACTGGGCTGCCAAGGCCGCCATAAAGGGCAGGACAATGGTTGCGGCCCTTTGCAGTGGATTTCATCACGCCTGCTGGTCCCACGGTGGAGGCTTCTGCACGTTCAACGGCCTTCTGATCGCGGCCAAGAGGCTTTATTCTGAAAAGCTGGTGCGGAAGGTGGGGATTCTGGACTGCGACTGCCACTATGGAAACGGGACAGTGGATATAATCCGGAAGCTGAAAATAAAATGGATCGAGCACTATTCCAGCGGTGACATCTATGGAATGAGAAGCGATGCAAAGATATTTTTGAGACGGCTTCCCGAGATAATCATGGACCGCTTCAAGGGCTGCGATCTGGTTCTCTACCAGGCTGGAGCCGACCCGCATGTCTCCGATCCGCTTGGCGGGTGGATGACCACTGAGGAAATGAAGGAGCGTGACAGGATAGTTTTTCAGACGCTGCACAAGATGGGAATTCCGGTGGCGTGGAACCTTTCCGGCGGATACAGTAACACCGAAACGATCCTTGAGATCCACCGCAACACGGCGATGGAATGCCTGAAGGTCGAAATGGAAAGTGAGAAGGAGGTGGCATAGGTGGCCAAGGCCCATTACACGGTTCCATGCGAGGCGCGGTCAAAGATCAGGCCCATTCGCTTCACACCCACACAGGACCGCGAGCTTCTGAAGTTCGCCGATTACCTTTCCGGCTTCTGGGGCCGCCAGGTTTCCGTGTCCTGGGTGGTTCACGCCATGATCGCCGAGGGGCGGGACGCCTTTTACGAGAAATACGTGGAAGGAAAGGCTGATATAGATGAGTGAAATCACAGACATATCCAGAAATGCCTTGAATCCACCAGCCCACGGGCTATGTTCCACGGTGTTTCACGGGCAAAGTCCAGTGATTTCACATACTTGGGTAAAATCTGGAAATCTGGATTTAATTGGAGGCATATTTCATAGTGATAACGGGATTTTATCAATTTCCCTCAAGGTTTTCAGCGACTTTACCGTATAGGAGTATGTAAGTCACATAAACACAGGGCACGGTCAGCCCGCAAAAAGGAGGTCAGGCATGGGAGGAGTAAAGAAACTTCTGGTCGAAAACCAGGAAGCCCGCCGCAAGCAGCGCAACCTCAAATCTGAAATCGACTACCTGCAAACCGAAAACGAAGTGCTCACCGCCAACAACAAATTTCTGAAAGAGGCGCTTTCAAGGCTCGTCAACCGGGTTGCGGAATCAGTAACCGTAGACCCTGGACTCAATGTATCGAATGCGCTCACCCGCGCAATCGAGGACATGGAGGAGGCTGAAAAGGCCCGCAGAATCGAATCGGCTGGGAGGGTTGCAAAATGAAAAAGGGAAAGCTCACTTGTCAGGTGATAGGGAAGGACGGCACGGTGTGTGGACATGAGTGTGGAAACCTCATGCACCACATCGACGAAGCCCACCCGGAAATCACCGTTGAGGAATACGCGGAACAGCACGGCGGGCTGGACAGTATCGTCCATCCCGATCTTCAGGAAGCATATTTGGGGGACAAGGCTGTGATAGATGAAAAAGGAAATGTAATGATCGCCGGGACTGAGATGGCAATCCGGTCATGCCCCGATGAACTGAAAAGATACATCCCGAAGAAAAACGAGCACTATGTTTTTCAGGACTTCACCAAGGATGTGATTCTGGACACCCAGAGCACGCCACATCCAAAACCAGTGTTTTTGATAGGCCACACGGGCACTGGAAAAACCTCCTGCTTTTTCCAGCTTGCTGCACGGATCGGCCAGCCGCTCATGCGGGCCAACATGAACCATCAAACCACCATCGCAGACTTCACAGGGACATGGGTTGTGAAGGGCGGCTCAATGGAATGGGTGGACGGCATACTTCCCTACTGCATGAGACACGGGCTCTGGCTGGTTATCGACGAACTGGATTTTGCCGACGCTGCGATCCTTTCGGTTTTGAATTCGGTTCTTGAGCCGGGTGGGTGCCTTACCCTGAAGGAGAAGGGGCACGAGATAGTCGAGCCGCACAAGGATTTCAGAATCATGGCTACCGCCAACGCTGTAGGTGTGATGGCCGAATTCCGTGGGCTCTACCAGGGCACAAACATAATGAACGAGGCTTTCCTGGACCGGTGGAAGGTTTACGTGGTCGACTACCTTGATCAGAAAACCGAAGCCAAGGTTGTCTCCGGATCGGTTCCGCGCATGACTGAAAAGGTGGCCAGCGAACTGGTCAAGGTTGCGACCATGGTAAGAAAGGCTTTTGCAGAGGAAACGGTCGCGTCAACATTCTCAACCAGGCGGCTCATGGATTGGGCTGAAATGATAGTACGCCACCGCGACAAGAAGAAGCACGCTCCACTGAAGGCTGCCGAATCGACCATCTTTTCAAAGGTGAGCCGTGAGGACAAGATGGCCATCGAGGGAATCATCAAGCGGGTTCTTTTTGGACAGGAGAGAAGCTAATGAAAAGAATATTTGAAACAGGCCTTGAAAAGATAGGCAGGATCATTGCGGCACAATATGACATAGAAGTGGTCTTCCAGGGGAGTGGGGCGAAGACGGACGGCAAGACAATATACCTCCCCGCCACGACGGAATTGACACCAGAGCTTATGGAAGACATGCACGGCTTTCTGGACCATGAGGTCGGCCACTGCCGGTATTCGTGTTTCAATCAGTTTGACAAGCTGATCAGGGGACGCGGGGCTGCCTTCCACAAGAATCTTTTAAACGCGCTTGAGGATGTGAGGATCGAGCGCGAGATCGTCAAGGAATTTCCAGGCTGCCACTACAACCTGAAGCCGCTGAACGAAAAGCTGAAAAAGGGAATCAGGGACAACGGTGTTGAAAAGTACCCATGGCCGGTCCAGCTTATTTTTGAAATCGAGGGGCGCATGTCCGGCGAGCCGTGGAACATCGAAGACAAAAACGTAATGGTAATGATGGACAGGATTGAAACCCATGTCGCAAAGCTGAACGACTGTAAAAGCACCGACGAGCTTCGAAGGGTGACCGAGGACATAACCCGCGCCGTGATAGATTACGTGGACAATGAGGAGGAGGATTGTTCGGGCGACTGCAAGGACAGAAAAAACGAGCACGGCAAGGGCGGTGAGTCCGGGGAATCCGGAGAAGGGGGAGAGGGCAGTGAAAAGGAAGAGGGTTCGGAAGGCACAAGCAAGGGCAAGGGTGGAGAGGAAGAGGAAGCTGAAGGATCTGGTTCGAAGGGCAAGGGCGGCTCTGGCACTGGCGAGAAAAACAAAACCGAAAAGAGCGACGACACAATGACAGGAGGTGGCAGTGGGAGCGAAGAGGAGAAGGGCGCTGGCGAAGGCGAAGAAAAGACAGAAGCGTCGGGATCAGAAGGCAAGACGGGAAGCGAGGGAGAAGGCGATGAGGGAGGCGCTGACAAGGATGGAAAGGGAGACGGCACTGGATCAGATGATCGCGGACCTAGACCACCCAGGGACAAGCGCGGTGATGAAGTAATCAACGACAACAAGGACAAGCGCTGGGATGAAACCAACTTTACCGTGGACGACATGATAAGGCGCAACATCGAAAAGTTCTGCGAAGAGCATCCCACAGGTGTCGAGCCGGATGGTGTGGATGCTGGGATGGCAAGACCCGGAGACGGGCCTGCAAGCCTGAAAAGAGGCAGACACGGCGCAGCCCCAATTGTGGACAGGGGCAGGTCGAGCAAGCCCTATCTGGTATCGACCACGCGTTTTGACAAGGAGATGGATGTCACCGGCAAGGGTGACCCGCGCAAATACAACAAGCTGAAGGCTGAAATAAACAAACACGTTTCATCCATAAAGCACTGGCTGGAGAAGACACTGAAGGTCCAGGAGAATGTTCACTGGCGCACCGAGCGCGAGCGCGGAATGATAAACGGGCGGTCGCTGAACAGAATGTTTACAAACCCCAACTACCGCACGCCCTTCAAGGAGCAAAGGCGCACCGAAACGACGAACGTGGCCGTGGAGATCCTGATAGACCTTTCCGGCTCCATGAGCGGGGACAAGATTGAAACTGCAAGGCTTACCGCGATAGCCATAGCCGAGGCGCTCACCCAGCTACAGATACCATTCGAAATAACCGGCTTCCATTCGGTACCGGATCAGAGAATGGCCCGGTGGTCACTGGACCACGGTGGCGACCTTTCCAGATTCGCCAGATACCAGGAGCGGCTTGAACTGATGGTTTTCAAGCGCTTTGATTCGGCAAAGCTGAACGGGCTCGTAAACATCAAGTCGGGCTATCAAAACCCGGACGGTGACGCTGTGAAGTGGGCAGCCAACCGGCTGAGTGAGCAGAAGCAGAAAAGAAAAATCATGCTTGTGTTGAGCGATGGCCACCCCGCAACAAGCGAGCGTCGATACCAGATCCTTCACGGTGACCTTTACCGCGCCGTGAGAAAGATAATCAAGGCCGGGATAGAAGTGGTCGGCATCGGAATCATGGACCACCATGTAAGGGAATTTTATCCTGAGTATGTAGTGATAAACAACATTGCGGAGCTTCCCAGAAAAGTGATGGGCAAGCTGGCACGGATAATAGCGAGGGCGGGATGAGCATGAAGCTGAAATATGTGGGGCGATACCAGGAGGAGGAAATGATCCTGGCTTCCAGACCGGAGCCGGGAGCCCTTGCCCTTACCTGGGACAACGACCACAGGGTTTATCTTTACAGGGCAGACAGGGAGTGGGTGAGCTTTGACAGAAAGGAGCTTCCAAAGGATGCCGAGGCCCTGCTTCCGCCCGTGTCCCCGTCCGTTTCCACCGGCACGAGATTTCTTGGGGCCTTTAACAGGATTGGAGATCTTCCGCCGGGTGCGCCCGGTGACTTTGCCAGTGTCAAAGGAGATAGTTTTGTTTGTGTTGAAAGAAACAACTGGACGAGGGTGGATACCACTGAAGGACTGGAAGTGAAGGTTGCGGAAGCGGCACATGAAGCAGCAACGAAGGCTGACGCCATGGAAACAACCAGTGTTCAGTTTACCGCCGAAAGCGGGATCGAAATAAGTGTCCCGTCCCCACAGTTTCTAAACTATGGAGATCCATCCGGCGACATGCCTCCGCCATGGATGGGCTGTGGGGCCATGACAAAGGACAGTGGCTGGCACGTTGTCTACCATGACATGAATCCGGGGGAGATTACAAGCTGGGCAATGACCATGCATTTTATTCAGTCTCCACTGTGGAACGGAGATGAAGAGCCTGATACGAATATGGAGATTGGCCGCAAGCCTGAGATGATGGCCATCTGGGGACAGGATACACAGGGCTTTGGGTTTGTAATAACCGAATACGTCCATGACCGCGACCGTGTGGTCCTCCAGCTTCCCAGATGGGTGCGGGCCACGCGCCTGTTTTATTCCTTTGATTCGGACATCCATACCATCTTTGCAAAACGTGTTGACCAGTTGAAGGACGGCTGGGTTCCACCCGGCCACGACCGGCACCGCATGGGTCTGGTTCGAAAGGTGGAGAAGCTGAAGGCAGACCTTGATGTTGCCTGCAGGGGTATCGAGAGCAAGGACAGGGAGATCAGGGAACTGAAGGCGCATGTTGAAAAACTGTCAATGTGGGACGAGCTATGAAAAAGTACAGGGTGACAATGGAAAGGCTTAAGGAGTTTTGTGCCGAGCACGACATCGCGGTTCCATCGGGAGCCATGCGCCCACAGCTTGAGGCGGCGATAGCACGCTCATGGCTGCACCTGAACGAGGTGGACGCAAACTCCTGCTTCGGGTACTGGGAGGACGGCGACATGAACTGCCATACCTGCGGGTTTGAAAACATGTGCTTTGAGGCAGCCCTTGGAACCACAAAGGCCAGATACTTCAAATTCATCGAAAGGGACAAGAGGCCGGTTCGCTTTGAGTCGGCACTTAGAAAAAGGAGAAGCCGTGGCAAGTCAATCTGAAAAACTGGACAATCTGGTTCAGGAATGGGTGGCGGATGTAATGAAGGACAAGGGGGACGCGCAGGAAATAATGAATGCGCTGGGACGCGCCCTCCTGTTTGTCACCATTGCCGTCTATGAAGACCCGAAGGAGGTCTGGGAGGACTTCATGGGCCACCTTCGAAGACAGGATCTTGAAAAGAATGTAGAGATGGTGAAGGAGCTTAGACAGTTTATCCAGATTGGAAACTGGGAGGTTGTCACCCAGACCGATGAAGGGCAGGAGGAGATTGTTGACACCGCCCTTCAGAAGAAGCTTGCAGAAAGGCTGGTGGCTGTTTTGGAGGAGGAACAGGCTGAATACCTCGCTGCCGGAAAGACGCGGGTGTTCGCCAGAAAAATGAAAACAAACGGGTAGTGGGGACGCCGGGGTCCAGGCCTGACCTCCGGGCTTCGGCAAACCATCAACGGACTGACCATCCGGCCCTTTGTTGGCTCCAGGGGCTTCGGCCCCTGGGGTTCAAAAACTAGAGATATGATTAAACTTTATTATGACAATGTAGCCGACGCCCTTGAAATGGTCCTGCCCGATGGCACGGTCTATTGGAGTTGGTCCGATGAGGTGGCAGGAACAACTGGTTTCCAAAAGGCTGGTTCTGACGACATAACAGCCGTCAATGCCTTTGGCTGGGATGAACGATTCGAATACATGGGGGAGATAGAATGAGAAATTCAAACGTAAGAAAAGCCTTTGATACAAAAGCCGAGGCAAGGGCATTTGTGGCGGGTTTGAAATTTGTCAACGATTCGGACATCACGGTTCTCGGAATAGTCCAGGAGGGCAAGCACATTGTCGTCCACATACACGATGAAAGCCGGGATCTGGATGTCGGGGAGGGATCATGAACGAAAATCTCAGACCAGCAAGTGATGAAGCCGCCACACACATGAGATGGCTGGTTGACAACGCCCCACTGATAGGCCCGGACTTCTTGAACGACTGGGAGAAACGGTTCATGGGGACCATGCTGAGACTGTTTTCAAGAAAGCCAAGGCCCTGCATTTCAGAGGCGCAGGAGAAGAGCATTGGCTACGTTTACGAAAACTGCCGGATGAAGGTGGCTGGCAAAAGCCTTGGAATAGAATCCACGCAGTTTGAGGAGGCCATGGAGGAACTTCACCTTTGGGAAGGAGACTAGTCATGAAATACCGCTTCTACTACCGGGGAGGCTCCCTGGTAAAGCCGATGAAATCCCGCGAGGCGGCCCGTGCGTGGGCTGCCCGGTATTGGTGGTGCATTATCGCCTGGGAGGCCGAAATCGGGCCGTGGCGGGTTCCAGGGACTCCGCATACCAATAGCGTCTGAAATCGCCCCATATTGGCCGTTTTCGGCCCCAGAACCGGCCCTGGAGGGCCTGGTTTCCACCTCATGTCCATTCTGTTGAATCTGGCGCGGGCCGCGCCCCTCTCCCCATGCCTTCTCCGCTGGAGGAAGTCGCGTTTCTGGTGGAATCTCCACTGGTGGAAAAAAAAATGAAAAAAAATTTCTCTCAGGAATTACCGATGGATGAGCCTTGGAATTGCTCCATAATTGCGGTACCGCAGCCAGATATTTATCCTGGCCAACTGGTCAATTACGTATAAAAGCATGTCTCCGCCTTTAAAGGTTTAACTTTCAGTGATTGAGAAAAGGGGACATTGAGAATGGCTTTGCTAACGCAAAGCCGGACGGCAGGGACAAGCCCTGCCGTAGAAACCTTAAAGGGTTTGAACCGCAGGAATGATTCATGAGACAACAATCAAGATCCCAACGGCTCGACAGAGCCGTCAGAGGCTGGCGACAGGCCAGCCTCATAAATGAGGTAGGAAACTGGGAATGATCCAGGTGGCCAACGGGGGTCTAACTTTTTTCTGGGAGAAGGAAATGAAGATTCTGGTTTTTGTAGTGATGGTGATGGGATTGGGATGCGATACTGGTGTGCAGGAAGAGCGGATGGCTGAAAAGGACTCGCCTTACAGGTTTTCAAGGACAGCGATAGGCTACTCGATGGACCGGCTGGAGAACGATGAGGTGATCTGCTACCGCTTCAATCGTCTGAAGAAGGCTGGACTGTCCTGCATGTGGAAGGGGAGGTAAAATGCCAATCACACTTGAGCACAGGGTGACAGAGGTGATCATTCCACCGTACCAAAGGGTGGACAATGAATACTGCTGCTGGGAGGCAAAGGTGGCGTATGAATGCTGGGGAGGAGAAGGGACGAGGGTGTTCAGAAAAACAACCAAAATGGAAATAGACCAGATTGCACAGGAAGGCCACGTTTGGGAGGAATAGATGAATGTAATAGACATAAGAAGCAAGTCGCAAACCTCAATGCCCGGATGTCCGGAGATAGTGGTCGAGGAGCACGGGTTTGCCATAGGAGGCGATGCCGCCTGGCTTGTGGGGGATCCGAAGGTGGACATTCCGCTGATAAGGGACATGGTTGAGCGCCAGGGGTTTGGGGTTCACGTAATGAAGGACGGCTCCGTTGCGGTGACAAGTGAGAAGCGCCGCGAGGATGGAACGAAGGATGTGAAGGTGCTGGGACCGGATGAGCATTTTGAGGAGGACGCTGATGGACAGGTTTGACAAGACAATTCTGGCAGTGTGTTTTCTGGGGGTTCTGGGAGCCGCTGCAAGCCTGGCGCACAGGCCGAAAAAGGTGAAGCTGGAGAGCCTTGCCCTGCAGGAGCTTAATGAATTCTCCCCCTCGTGTTTCGAGCTTGCACAGTGTCTTGGGGGAACGGCGAGTATTGAATACCCTGGGACCGACAAGAAGGCGGTGGGACTGGACCGGTTCCACTGCAAGGTTCTGATAAAGGGCCAGCCGAACAGGGCGCTTATTGTGGCCTTCAAGCAGATCCACACGGCACTTTCGACCTGCATGTTGAAGATGTTTAGAAGAACAGGAAGAGGAACACCAACCTAGGAGTTGCGGCACCGCAACCGGAGGGAGAGAAAATGAGTGAACAGGATCAGGATGGAAGAACATACCAGCAGCTTCAGCACGCCATGCAGTCGGGTGTTGCAGCAGAGCATGCGAAGAAGTCGGAAACCATGAAGGATGTCAGGGTGGGCCTCAATACAGCCCTCTGCGACCAGGCGGCCCTTGTGCAGCTTCTTGAGGAGAAGGGGATCATTACCCGTGAGGAGTACATAGACGCCATTACCGTTGAAATGGGCAATGAGGTCAGGCGGTATGAGCAGCGGCTCTCAAGGGGCGGATCAAAGGTGACACTGGCATGATAAACGAAGGCACCAATCCAAAGGTTGGAGACAGGGTGAGGCCCCTGATTGGACCCCATGCCCACGAACCGGCCACAATAAGGATGAAATGTGTACGGTCTGCTGGGAGGCCAAAGAAAATGTATTAGAAACAGATGTTGACTGAACGGAGACTTTATGAACGACACCAATAAAAAGATTGACCCAGGTGACATTGCATCATTTGAACACAGATCATTTTTTGTCGATCCAAAAAAGTGGTCTTTGCTTGATGAGCATGCTGAG
>Ga0180433_10002702_pt1 | contig 26948 bp, 25 predicted proteins | sample SS_ome_8_FD_132980 | JGI IMG/M metagenome (GOLD analysis project Ga0180433, IMG submission 132980) | Hypersaline lake sediment archaeal communities from the Salton Sea, California, USA - SS_1_D_1 metaG | ecosystem: Environmental > Aquatic > Non-marine Saline and Alkaline > Hypersaline >... | reverse complement strand
TCTTTAACCTGTGAATCTCATGCATGCTCAATCTTATTGTCTCCTTCATGCCCGCCTCCTTTCCGAAGGGGACATTTTAGCATTGCAGTTGATGGGGACACTTTTGCTTTGTTATCACACAAGTGTACATTTTTATTTGACCATAGCTGGGATATTTTTCAGGATTTCAAAATTCCAACAATGCAAATGGCAATAAAGAGGCATGGTATCTTACGCATGGATCGGCGCATAGTTTTACGCCCCTGGGCCAAGGATATGGCTCGGATCAAAATGAGTTCATGGATTAGAGGGCGTTTAAGAGCCTTGTTTTTTGGAGAAAAGGGAAAAACAGTGTTTTCCCCTCCAAAAACGGGAGATTTAATTGTCGTTGAGGCGGGAAAAGGGATTTCAAAAGGAGGCATAATGTGGCATCCTCTCCTTTTGAATCAAATATATCATGATAATATCCTTTCCCATCCTCAGTTTTTTCATAAGTCTGAACATATATCCTGTCTTCTTCATCAAGTATAAACCAGCGATATGCGGGATAGTGTTTAGGAAAAATATATTTAAACTCTTCTCCATTTTCTTTTATATATTCTTCTTTTTCTTCTTGTGTGACTGCTACTGGTTCATACTTTTTTAATATTCTTTCTATTAGTTTTCCTTCAGTGTCAATAATTTTTAGTTCATATGTTTCCGCATAACCATAAAGAATATTATCGTCTTTGGTTATCTGCAATCTTAAAACTGGTCTAAATGCTCGTTCTTCTCCTCTCGAGTCCATCAGATCAGAAAATGAAACTAACGTTCTGAGAGGATTCATTTCTGAATCATACATATTCAATTTCCATATTCTATCTGGAGGAACAAAGTTATACGACATGATTATGATATTACCATTTGAATTCATCTTTCCAATAGCCAAAAAAATTTTAGCTGTAGAAAGAGATTTTGTATATCTCCCATCTAACGTAAAAAAGGACAATGACCGGTTTCCAAGATCTTCAACCATAAGCTCACTCTGATATGTAATTGATATCCATATTGGACAATCCAATTCCCCAGGACCTTGTCCTTCTTTGCTTATGGTCATTAGATATTTTCCATTTTTGTCAAAAAATTTGATATGACATTCTGTTTCGTCTAAGGCATAAATTATTCCCTTTTCATCAACTGCAACATCCGCTAACTCAGAAAACATATACTCCTCTCTTCCCTCTGCTTCTCCGATAGATAACTCCTCTTCCAGGCTGATTGCATCCTCTCCGTAGATCGGCTCTTTGAGATTCTTGACGATCGTTACACCATCCATTTCTTCTATGGTTCCTTTCAATGCTGACTTTTGTTGACCGCAAGCACTAAAAAGAAGAAGCAAAAGAAAAGTGATGGTCAAAGGAATCAATGATCTTATTTTCATATTCCCACTTTTAACTGCTGATGAAGATTATTTTTGATTTTGAGAGATTTGTCAATATCAGAAAAAGTCTGATAAATCAATCAATGTGAAAATTTTTATCTGTGTTTAATTCTCTTTATTTGAAAAAACGTCTACGCAATCACTGGGAAGGAACCCCGGAAAATAAAACTTTTTATCATCCCAGCCCATCTTTTAGATAAACAGTGATGTCATACCTGTTTGGAGGGCTTGGTTTTTTTGAACACATAATGTAATATTTATTAAGGGAGGGGATATTTGATGAAAAAGTCTGTGATTTTGTTTTTACTTTTTTTGGCTCTTAACTCCATAACACCTGCTCAGACAAAGATTGAAAATCCAAAAAAACCTTTAAACAGTCACGCAGGCCGTGAAATGTCCCTAGAGGAGATGATGCAGATCAATGACGTGGGCGGTGAATTTTTTTTCAAGTATCCCACGAATCTGAAAGTCTCTGCAAATGGATTCATCTTCATCGAGGATATGAATCAACTGCTTCAGTTTGATTCTGAGGGAAAGTTTATCCGGAACTTTTATAAAAAGGGACAGGGTCCAGGGGAGATGCTCTCTATTGGTAATGTGGTATTCTATGGAGATCATTTGATCGTCCACGACTCATGGAGCAATAAAATCATGTGGTTTTATTTTAACGGAGAGCGAATCGACGAGTTCAGGATTCAGGAAAACACAAATTTGTCTCGATTCCTCCTATCCAGGGGTGATAAATACTATTTTTTGAGCTCTGAGAGACCTATGGCAGAGAAAACATCTATAGTTGATTTGTTTCAAAAAATAATTCAGGTATCTGAAAGAGGAGATGAGGTTGAGGAATTAACACAGTTTCCCACTAAAGGCTATATTGTGGTGGGAAAGCAAGGGTCGCGAATCTTTTATGATATCAGTTCTGTAATAACGGTTCCTTTTAGAGATAAATATTTGTTTGTCTCTCATACTCGAGAGTACTTAGTTAAGCTTTATGATGTTGAAAACGACAAGGTTATCCGAAGTTTTAACAGAAAATATAAAAGGATAAAAACACCTCCAGATGAAAAGAGAGAAGGGGGAGCAAGTATGGGAGGGAAACCAGTCTATGCGCCTCGCCAGAAATACAAAAGCGATATCCAGAACCTTCTTGTTTATAAAGACAACTTATGGGTGGTGACCTCAACAAAAGACAAAGAAGGGAAGACTCTTGTCGATGTCTATGATATTGAGGGAAAGTATATTGACAATTTTTACATCAAACTCCCTGAAGGATTGGTGAAGAGATACCACGGTGATACATCCATGGCTGTTTTTGAAGATTATATTTACATACTTGAAAAGAATAGAGACGAAACTTTTTCCATTAAAAAGTATAGAATTGAACAACAGAAAGAGATTTCTATATTTTGATTTTTAGGATCATGATAATACTGGGGGGAATAATTATGAAAACGAAAAAAATTCAATGCACATTTTTTATTGTTTTGGTGATATTGTGCGGATATGCCTTTGCTGAAGGGCCGTTTATTCCATCCTTACCAGATACTCAAATTTCAGAAAAGCCCCTTAGAGCTGAACTTGTCTTCAAACTAGGCTCCAATAAGCCGAATGAAGATTTCTATAAGCTTCGCTCGTTTACGGTAGATAAAAATGGCCGAATTTACATTTTGGACGCCGGGAACAGCAGAATTCAGTGCTTTTCCAAAGAAGGAAAATTTATCTTTAGCTTCGGTAGACAAGGACAGGGCCCGGGCGAACTTTCGAATAATGCCTCAAAAATTAAAATCCTTTCTGACGGAAATATTTATGTGATTGATAATAGACAACGGAGAATAAATGTCTATAACCTTGAGGGGAAATTTTTGTTTTCAGGAAAAACGAAATTTTTATTTTCATACAGAACGTCTTCTTCGCCGGGTTATTTTAATGACATTGTTTTACTCAACAACACTTATTATTTTTCGAGCTTTTTCCTTGAAGAAAACCATAAGCCCATTCATATTTCCCGTACATTGGGAAAAGTCGATAGCTCTTTCGGAATCTTTGTTGAACCGGCAGTGAATCAATTAGAACGAATTAACAAGCTTCCCCATCCTTACCCGTGGCGTATGTATTATGCCGACAGCGGTATTACTAAATTAGTTGCAGCAAACAAGAACGAAATAATATTTTCGCAAGCTTCTCCATATCGTCTCATCAAGTATGATGCTAAAGGACAGGTATTGCAAGACGTCATGGGCGATGTCGAATTTGATACACATCATCATGTTAAATATGTCTCTGAAAAAGGATGGACTACTATGTATTCTTACCCAGATCCGCCGCCGGGGATAGTATTGGATGTGAGTATTAATAGTGATGATCAAGTTGTTGTTCCCTATTTAAATCCTGAGCAAGATTTCTTTTATATCGATATTTATGACTTGGATTTGAATCTGATCTCAAGATATAAAATGAAAAATATAATTGCTGTTAAAAAGGGAGAATACATTCGCATGGGCGCTGTGATGATTGATAATGATAATAATTTGTATGCTGCGGTGATATCTAAAGAAAATTATCCTCAGCTTGTTAAATATAAACTTATTTTTGAGTAAATAGAGAAATAAAAAGTAATATAGGGTGGTACCTTATGGAGCGTCCCCTTTTTTTAAAAGCGGGAGACAATGGTCCTGTTTTGATGGTTGCAGATGTCCTTTCCTTCAGGGGCGTATAGATAGTCGATCCTGTTTTTGTAAAATTCGGCGATCTTGCGGCGTACCATTTTTAGGGTCGAATTGAGCATGTGGTTTTCTTCTGTAAACGACTCTCCAAGGACCGCAAAGGTTGAAGGGAGCCATCTCTGAGGAAACATGCCTTCATGTTCTCCCCCGATTGTGAAGGCATTGATTTGCTGCTGGATGAGTTTCAAGACCGCGTCCTGCCCCTCTGTTTTCTTACAGGACAGGTTTTGTTTTTTCAGCCACCTGGAAAGTGCTTCTTTATTGGGAACGATAAGTGCGACTGTATACGGGCATTGGTTGTTGTAAAGCATCATCTGTTCTATGAACTCAGAATTATCTGTTATGGCCTCTTCTATGCCCTCGGGGCTGTATTTTTCAGCGTCGTTTCCAATAAGCAGGCTTTTTTCCCTTCCCAGGACGTACAAAAAGCCGTCTTTGTCAAGGTATCCCAGGTCTCCTGTGTACAGCCACCCGTCTTTCAGCGCTTCATCAGTGGCTTTTTGGTTTTTCCAGTAGCCTGCCATGACATTTTCGCCTTTGACCGTGATTTCTCCTTTTTCTCCTGTAGGGAGGGGATTTCCGTTCTCGTCTCTTATTTTTAGTTCCAGATTGTCTGCCACTTTTCCTGAGGAGCCAAGCTTGTGCACAACAGATGAATTGGAGGAGATCACAGGCGCGGCCTCAGTAAGGCCGTAGCCCTGGAACATAGGGATCCCTATGGCATAGAAGAATTTTTGGAGCTCGATATCCAAAAGAGCGCCGCCCCCCACGAAAAATTCGAGCCTGCTGCCGAAGTTCTGCCGGATCTTTTTGAAGATGAGCTTGTCGTAGAGTGCCAGTACGGGTTTTTTTAATTTTCTTTTAAGTCCTTTTCCCCTGTTCCAGCCGTCGGAGTTGTAGTCGTAAGCTGTGCTGAGGGCCTTATTAAAGAGAGCTTCGGTTTTAGCGCCTTTTTTTCTGATGGAGTTTTCAATATTCCTCCGAAAATTTTTTGCAAGCGCTGGAACGCTCAGCAGTATGGTCGGCTTTATCTCCTTTATGTTTTTTGGGATATTTCTGAGTGTTTGCAGCGCGGTTTGGCCCTGTTCAACAGAAGCCAGGCTGGCTCCGTTTTTCATCATGGTGTAGATCCCGCAGGTATGGGCAAAAGCATGGTCCCATGGAAGGATGAGCAGGGTAACATAGCTCTCTGGACAGGAAACAAGGGAATTGGATTGTTCGATATTTGCTGTGTAATTTCTGTGAGTGAGCAGGATTCCTTTCGGATCAGCTGTGGTCCCGGACGTGTAGCAGATATTGGCATAGTCACTTTCTTTAATAGACTGCCAGGCGGCCTCGAAATCATTTTTGTGTGATTCGAGATATTTTTGACCTCTGGACAGGACCTTGTCTTTGTGGATTTCTTCGGGCTCCCATTTGTCCATCTCATCCAGAATGATAATTTTTTCAAGGTCGGGAAGGTCTTTTTTTATCTCCCGTATCTTAACCGCCTGTGCCTTGGATACGATGACCATTTTGCATCCCGAGTGAGCCAGCCTGAATTTAAGGTCTGCAAGGTCATTGATTTTTATGGAGACTGGCACATTCACAGCGCCTGCAAAAAGGATTCCCAGCTCACTAAGGACCCAGTCGTTCCTGCCTTCTGATATCAATGCTGCCCGGTCTCCTTTTGTCAGGCCGAGGCTTATCAGTCCGGCTGAAAAATCACAGACACATTTTTCTGCTTCAGAATAAGAAAGGCCCTTATACTTTGCCCCTTTTTTTCCCACAGAAGGACATTACTGCTGAATTTTTGCACACTGTCTTTAAACAACGAAGGAAGTGTTCTCTGGGTCATTTTTTTGCCCTGGATTTATGACTCTGCTGCCTTTTCCAGCTTTTTCATGACCGAGAAAATAAGGGTGGCTGAAATAAGGCACATCACGATCAGGAGCAGGAAGAACTGCCATACTTCCCATCTGTCCCAAAAATAGCCTATAAAACCAGCCAAAGCGTTTCCTATGGCCGTGGCAGCCAGCCATCCGCCCTGCATGGTTCCCTTATACTTGGGCGGGCTGACTTTGGAGACAAAAGAGATGCCCATCGGGGAGAGACAGAGTTCGGCTATAGTAACGGAAAAATAGGTGGCGATCAGCCAGTAAGGGGAGATAAGCATGGGAGAGACACTGCCCTGCAGTTCAGCCGGGGAGGGGAGACTTCTGGAGGCGATGAGCATGATCCCGAATGAAAAGGCTGTTATGACCATACCGATGCCGATCTTTTTGGGAGTGCTGGGTTCTTTTCCTTTTTTCTGGAGAAAGCTGAAAAAGGCGATCACAACAGGAGTGAGAAATACGATAAAGATAGGATTAAAATGCTGGAAGAGCTGGGGGCTGATACCCATCATCGGGTCGAATCCGTTTACCACCATATATGTAAGGAAGCCGCCTCCGACCAGAAGAACAAGGCCTATGGTTTTGGTTGAGACCTTGGTTCCTTTTCTCAAAAGCAGCGCCAGTCCGATGATAGCCGCAAGAAGGGGGAGAAACGATCCGAGGTTAAAAAACGTATACGTGCCTCGGCTAACCTCGCTGACCGTATAGTCTCTGGCGAACATGCTGAGGGTGAAGCCGTTCTGGTGAAAGCTCATCCAGAAGAAAATGACCACAAAGAAAACAAAGAATAGAGCAAAAAGCCGGTCTCTGATCTGCTGTTTGGTTAATACGATCATTTTATCTTTATGTTCCACAGATTTTTCTTTTTGTTTTTCTGTTAGGTCAGCGTGTTTGTAGTATTTTTTAAAACCCACGAATATCAGCAAAGAGACCACGATACTCAACGCCGTAATGGCAAAGGCCGCGTTGTAAGATTTGCTCAGTGTCTCTATATACATTTGGGAAAAGGAAGCCAGATCCGTGAAAGCATTGCCCAGTTGGGCTTTGGCTAAAGAGAGAAGCTCTGAAGTATCTGTGAGAGCTCCGTCAAGAAACTGATGGGCCAGGGCAGGGATCCTGGCATTATAGGTCAGTCCGGATTTGCCTAAAATCCAGTTGCTTATTCCGGTTGCCGCATGGGGAGCGAAAAAGGCGCCTACATTGATGCCCATGTAGAAAATGTTAAAGGCATAGTCACGTTTGCTTTCATATTTGGGGTCATCATAGAGATTCCCCACCAGGGCCTGGAGATTTCCTTTAAAGAATCCGGTTCCTACGCAGATGATACCCAGGGCTAAAAAAAGAAGCGCCGGACCAAATCCCGGCAGGGCCATAAGGCCGTACCCCAGGATCATCAGTATGGTTCCCAGGGTGATGGTTTTCCCGTATCCCATGACCCTGTCGGCCAGCCATCCGCCTATTAACGGGAAAAAGTAGATGCCGAAGAGAAAAGTCCCGTAAACAGCTCCCGCTTGGGTAGCCGTATAACCGAATTTTGCCTGGATGTAATAGACAAAAATGGCCAACATGGTGTAGAAACCAAAACGCTCTCCCATGTTGGTAAAAAATGCAACAAACAGACCTTTAGGATGCTCTTTTAACACGGTTCCTCCTTAATCTTCATAATGATGGTCATATATATTTTTTTTGTGAGCAGCTTTAATGACCATATTACCTTTATAAAACGTTTTCCGTCAATTAAAAAATTTGAAATGACCGAAAATAATCAAACATGGTCACAGAATGCGAAAAGTCCGGAGTTATTGAGATAATTTTTACTTCAGATTACAGGTATTTCTTTTCTCCTTTTTTCTTCAGGGAGTTCACTACCTGTTTGACCTTCTGATCCATATCCTTCCTGCAGATGAGAAGAGCGTCCTCTGTGTTGACAATCATCAGGTCACTGAGCCCTATCAAGGCCGTGAATTTTCCGGGATTATGCAGAAGACAGTTTTTCGTGTCAATGGTGATATTTTCTCCTCGCAAGACATTGTTGTCGGGGTCCTTTTCCCATATTTCCAGGAGAGAGGACCATGAACCGACATCAGACCAGCCAAAATCACCTTTGCTCATCAGAACATCCCGGCTCTTTTCCATAAGCGCATAGTCTATGGAGATGGCGGGGATCTCACTGAAAATTTCTTTTAACCTGTTTTTATCGTCGTTTTGGAGCGCCCCCAGCATCTTTTGCCAGTATGTATACATATCAGGTGCGTATTTTTTGAGGTTTGAAGCGAAAATCCGTGCTTTCCAGATAAACATGCCTGAATTCCAGAAGTAGGTGCCTGATTTAATGAAGTTCAGGGCTGTATCATGGTCAGGTTTTTCTTTGAATTCTTTGACTTTATAAAACTCTTCCTCTTGAAAGAAAACCGGATTCTTTTTGGAAAACCGGATGTATCCGTACCCTGTGGAGGGGTAGGAAGGGGGGATGCCAAAGGTTATGAGATTGCTGCTTTGGTCAGCAGCTTCTGCGGCTGCTTCTAGTTTTTTTAAAAAAGAGGCCGGATCTATTATCAGATGGTCCGCAGGAAGAACCGTGACCACGGATTCCGGGTCTTTCAAATAAATATGCGCTGTGGCAAGCAGAAGGCAGGGAGCTGTGTTTTTCCCTTCTGGTTCCACAAGGAAATTTTCTTGCGGTATTTTTAGAAGAAGGCCGGCTAAGGTCCTGGTTTGTTTGCTGTTGGCTATGGTGTATATATTTGAAGAGGGTATTTTGGGGGAAATTCTCCGGATGGTCTCTTCGATCATTGTTTTATCACTTATGATAGGGAGAAACTGTTTTGGTCTTTCTTTTCTGCTTAAAGGCCAGAACCGGCTTCCAACACCGCCTGTAATGATAACCGCGCTGATATTCATTTTTCCCTCCTCTTTATTATGCTTACATCGTTAGAATAAATCCCAATACAGCTGCGGCCGCTAAGTAAAACGAGAACACATAAAACTTGCCTTTATTGATGATCTCTGTCAGGAAAACAAGCGAAAAATAACCAGTAAGGGCTGCAGCTAAAATGCCTATGATTATGATACCCCAGGGTTGTGCGGAGATGGCGGTTTTTTGCATCTGAAAAACAGAAGCCCCTAAGATAGCAGGTATGGAAAGTAGAAAAGAAAACCGGGCCGCCTTTTCCCTCTCCCATCCCAGAAAGAGCGCCCCTCCTATGGTTAAACCCGAACGGGAGAAGCCGGGTACGATAGCTATCCCTTGCAGCACTCCGATAAGGAACGGATGAAGGGGGGGCCTCATCTTCTTTTGTCTGGCGAATTTCGTAAAGAACAGAAACAGAGCTGTGATGAAAAGCGCTCCGGACACGGCTCTGGGAGATTCAAACAGGGATTCAAAAAGGCCGCTGAAGAAGTAGCCGATTAAAAATGTGGGGATAGAAGCTACGATCAGGGAAAGGACAAGAACCATATTCGGGTCTTTGGTCTTTAGGGAAGGTTTTTTGCAGAATTGCCAGAAGCTCAGCAGGATGTCTTTGATCTCTTTCCGGAGAAACACGAAGAGGGAGAGAACGGTCCCGAAGTGAAGCATCACGTCAACCAGAAGCTGTGGTTCTTTAAGCCCTAAGAGATTCTGGGCCAGAACCAGATGACCTGAACTGCTTATGGGGAAAAACTCTGTTATTCCCTGGATTATGCCGAGAATTATTATTTTTATTAAGCTCAAGACTCACTGATTCTCCGGATGGCTATTTCTATTGTTTTTTCGACTTCCGTTCGTATTGATTCCAGGTCTTCTTTGGTTTTGGCTTCAAATCTCAGCACCAGAGCCCCTTGGGTGTTTGAGGCACGGACCAGACCCCTGCCATTTGGAAAGAGAGCCCTCACTCCATCGATATCAATGACTTTATGCTTTTTGGCAAGCTCTTTTTTGACCTCTTTGACGATTTGAAATTTGACCTTATCCGAGGCGTAGATCCGGATTTCAGGGGTTGTGAAAGTCTGCGGCAGATCGGAAAGCATTTCAGACAGTTTTTTATCGCTTCGAGAAACGATTTCAGCAACACGCGCAGAAGAATATATGGCGTCATCATATCCGAAGAAACGGTCGGAAAAGAAGATATGGCCGCTCATCTCACCTGCGAGAATGGCCTTTTCTTCCTTGATTTTTTTCTTGATCAAAGAATGGCCTGTTTTCCACATAATGGGGCGTCCCCCTAGCCTTTTGATCTCATCATAGAGGAGTTGGGATGCTTTGACCTCGGAAATAACCGGGGCTCCCGGATTTGAAGGAAGGATATCGCGGCAGAGCAGTATCATCAGCTTGTCGCCCCATATAATGTTTCCTTTGTCATCGATGACTCCTATCCGGTCGCTGTCTCCGTCATAAGATATACCCAGATCAGCCTTGGTTTCCTTGACCTTTTTGATCAGGTCTTCCAGTGCTTCCGGCAGGGTGGGGTCAGGGTGGTGGTTGGGGAAGCGGCCGTCCATTTCACAGTAAAGTTCCGTCACATCACACCCCAGCTTCTTAAAGAGAGGCACGGCTATCGGCCCTCCGGTCCCATTTCCGGCGTCTATCACGACCTTTACCTTCTTTTTTATAACGATGTTGTTGACCACAAAATCCTCATACTCTTTTTTGATGTCGAGATTTGTTTTCTTCCCAGGTTTATCTTCAATAAAATCTTTGTTTTTTATGAGTTTGTATATGTTTTTTATGTTTTTTCCGAAAAGGGTGTCTTGTCCCAGCATGATTTTAAAGCCGTTGAATTCGGGAGGGTTATGAGATCCTGTGATCATGACGCCTGCCTGGATATTTTTTCTGAAGATACTGAAGTACAGCAAAGGGGTCGGGACAGTTCCCAGGGAAATCACATCACATCCCGTAGATGTCAGGCCTTCGGACAGATACTCAAAAAATAAGGGGGAGCTTAAGCGGCAGTCTCTTCCCACGGCCACCTCGGTCTTTTCGTGTCTTCTAAAGAGAGTCCCGATTCCTTTTCCCAGCAGGGTCACTGTTTCCTTTGTAAGGTCCTGGTCCACGATGCCTCTGATATCATACTGTCTGAATATTTCGGCTTTGATGGTCATGTGTTTCCCTCCTTTGGTCCTCGTTCCTTATTCCTCGGTTTCTCTTTTCAGGTCATTGAATTTATCTTTGATTTCACCCCATTTGTTTTGGGCGGTAAGGATGAATTCAATGAATTCTCTTACAGCACCACTGCCTCCTTTTTGACTGCAAATATAATCAGAATTCTCTTTGATCAGGGGATGGGCATCTGAGACAGCTCCGGCCAGGCCCACTGCCTGTATAACCTCGAGGTCTCCCACGTCATCTCCGATGTACGCTATTTCCTTGGCTTTGAGTTTGTGCTTTTCTTTTATTTCCAGAAAAACCCGTTTCTTTTGGATGATGCCCTGATAAAGCTCTGAGATCCTGAGTTTTTGAGCCCTTATCTCCAAGGCTTTTGAATGTTTTCCGGTTATGATTCCAGTTTTAAACCCGGCCAGATCGGCCAGGAGAATACCCAGTCCGTCTCTTACATTATAGGATTTGACCTCTTCGCCGTTTTGAAGGATGTACAGAGAACCGTTTGTCATGGTTCCGTCCACATCCATAAGGATCATTTTGATCCGGCGGGCTTTTTCCTTCGCATCCATTAGAACATCTCCGTTCGCCACAGGTCATGGAGGTGGATGATGCCTTCGATCTTCCCCTCTTTGTTTTGAATGAGCAGAGAAGTGATCTTGTTTGACTCCATGATATTCAGGGCTTCTGTTGCCAGAGCCTCCTTGTTGACAGCCAGGGGTTTGGGCGTCATGCATTCTTCAGCGGTTTTATGGAAGATATCTTTTCCGAAATCCTGCATTTTCCTTCTCAGGTCTCCGTCTGTGATAATCCCTTCTAATGTGCCGTTCGCATCAATGACACAGGTAACCCCCAGGTGTTTCTCTGTCATTTCCTTAAGAACTTGACTCATGGGAGTGTCCTGGCGAACGGAAGGAATCTGCTGACCCTTGTGCATGAGATTTTTAACTTTCAGCAGTTTTTTCCCTAATTCTCCTCTGGGATGGAAAGATGCGAAATCGTGCCTGTTAAAATTTTTGATGTTCATGAGAGTGATGGCCAGGGCGTCTCCGATCGCCAGTGCAGCCGTAGAGCTCGAGGTGGGAACGACATTATCTGGTTCGGCCTCTTTGTCGACTTTCGCTTCGAGCAGAATATCACTGTACTTTGCGAGTTTGGAATGTTTGTTTCCCGTAATACCAATGAGTTTTATGCCTATCCTTTTAACAAAATCAAGTATGGGGATGATTTCTTTTGTGTTTCCGGAGTAGGAGATGGCAATGATGACGTCGTTTTTAACGATCATCCCCAGATCACCATGGCCTGCTTCAACGGGGTGGAGGAACATGGAAGGAGTGCCGCAGCTTGAAAGTGTAGCGGCGATTTTGCGTCCGATAAGACCCGATTTTCCGATCCCCGTGACAATGACCCTCCCTTGGATATCAGACAGAAGCAAAACGGCTTTGACGAAGTTTTCGTCTATGGTTGCGGCGAGCTTGTTCAGCGCCAGGGCTTCACTTTTAATGACGTTTTGACCGGTTTTTATTATATCGCTTTTTTTCATCATCACCTCTGTTTATGAATCATGAGTTGTTTTTTGGATCACAGCTTTTCTTATTTTCAGAAGAGACCTTAATATAAGACGTAAATCCATTAATATCAATGAGTTAGAGGAATCAGAGAGAGCTTTGGCAGGGTTGTCATGAACCTCGATGAACACACCGTCAGCCCCCACGCTGACACCGGCTTTGGCAATGGAGGGAATGAACTCTGCTTCTCCCCCGGAAGACTGCCCTTTCCCTCCGGGTTTTTGAACCGCATGAGAGGCATCGATCACAACAGGGAATCCCCACTTTTTCATGATGGGGATCGACCGGACATCAAAAACGAGATTGTTGTACCCAAAACAGGTGCCTCTTTCAGTCAGTATGATGTCATCATTTTCTTGCTGGAGGATCTTATCAATGACATTTTTCATTTCAGGCGGCGATAAGAACTGTCCTTTTTTTATGTTCAAAGGCTTACCGGTTCCGGCAGCTTCAGTGATCAAATCACTCTGCCGGCACAGGAAAGCGGGGATTTGTATGATATCCAGAACTTCAGCTGCTTTTTCCACCTGCCATGTTTCATGTATGTCTGACAACACGGGGATTGAGAGGTCTTTTTTGATTCCATTCAGAATTTTCAAGCCCTGTTTGAGGCCAGGCCCTCTGTATGAGTCGATAGAAGAGCGGTTAGCTTTATCAAAAGAGGATTTAAAAATAAAGGGGATTTTCAGTTCCTGGCATACTTTCTTTATCTTCGCTGCCATAAAAAAAGCGTGGTCTTCACTTTCGATCACACAGGGGCCTGCAATCAAGAAGAGAGAATTGAATCCTCCTATCTGCATGTTTTTATTGACTTTAATTTCTTTTGGTACGATAGGCATAGCTGGCTCCAATGAAAGATTTAAAGATCGGGTGTGGATTGAGAGGCTTGGATTTGAATTCAGGATGGAACTGACACCCGAGAAACCAGGGGTGGTTTCTGATCTCTATGACCTCGACAAGGTTGTGTTTTGGATTTTTCCCGGATATAATAAGGCCTTTATCTGATAATATTTGTTCATATTCGGGATTGAATTCGTATCTGTGCCGGTGACGCTCGTAAACACTGGTCTTGTCATAGGCTGCGGCTGCAAGAGAGCCTTTTTTGAGGCGGCAGAGGAATTTTCCCAATCTCATGGTGCCGCCCAAGTCCCTGACTCCCTTGAGTTCTCTCCATTTAAAAAATATTTTATGGGAAGTGTTTGGGTCAAATTCTGTGCTGTTGGCTTTTGTAAACCCTGCGATATTTCTCGCAAATTCAATGACAGCACACTGCATCCCCAGACATATTCCAAAGTAAGGTATCTTTTTCGTTCGCGCATACGTGATGGTTTTGATTTTGCCTTCGATACCCCTGATACCGAAGCCTCCGGGGACAAGGATGCCGTCTGCGTTTTTTAATTTGTCTTCAGGAGAGTTTTTGTCAATATCTTCAGCTTCAATCCAGGATATGTTGATTTTCAGCTGGTGAGCTGTGCCGGCGTGATAGAGAGCCTGATTGAGACTGAGATATGAGTCGGGCAGGCCAGAGTACTTCCCTACAAGGGCGATATGGACTTCGTCCTTTGGTGACTTCGTTTTTTCAACCATTTCTTCCCAATCATCAAGCTTACGGCTGTTGACCGGCATTTTGAGTTTGTTCAGAATGATCTCATCCAGTTTTTCTTTTGCAAAGAGCAAGGGGATTTCATATATGATGTCGACATCTTTGGCTGTAATAACAGCCTCGTAAGGAACATTCGTGAACAGGGATATTTTGTTCTTGATTTTGTTGCTGAGGGGTCTGTCTGTTCTACAGAGAAGAATATCAGGCTGGATACCAATGGCTCTCAGCTCACGGACACTGTGCTGGGTCGGCTTTGTTTTCAACTCTTTCGACGTCTTTAAATAAGGGACCAGGGTCAGGTGTATGAAAAGGGTGTTGTCTTTTCCGTATTCGAGTCTCATTTGACGTGTGGCCTCCAGAAAGGGCTGGCTTTCGATATCCCCGACTGTTCCCCCTATCTCAATGATCACAATATCATTTTTTTCAGCGGCGGAGCGAAAAGCATCTTTGATCTCATTGGTCATGTGAGGAATAACCTGTACCGTTTTCCCAAGGAATTTTCCCTGGCGTTCTTTTTTAAGGATGGATGCGTATATCCGGCCCGCCGTCCAGTTGTGCGCTTGAGTTGTGTTTGTGGAGGTAAAGCGTTCATAGTGTCCGAGGTCGAGGTCGGTCTCGGCTCCGTCATCCGTGACATAGACTTCTCCATGCTGGAAAGGATTCATGGTCCCCGGGTCCACATTAAGATAAGGATCAAATTTTTTAATGGTTATATTGTATCCATGGCTTTCTAAAAGCTTTCCTATGGAAGCGGCGGCGATTCCTTTGCCTAAGGCCGAAAGAACCCCTCCTGTGATAAAAATAAATTTACTCATTGTTTTCTTTTTTATTCAGCAATGCCTCGACTCTGGCGATATCTTCGGGAACATTAACACTAAGAGTGGGATGTTGTGTTTCCACTGTTTTTATCTTAAAGCCATTTTCTAAGGCCCGCAGCTGTTCGAGTCCTTCTGATTTTTCCAGAGAGGAAGCGGGCAGATTTTTGTATGCCATTAAAAATTCTTTTTGGAACCCGTAGACTCCGATGTGTTGCCAGAAAAAACCGGGAGGAGAAAAAGGTATGGGAGAGCGTGAAAAGTAAAGGGCGTTTTCTTCACGGTCTATGACCATTTTCACGGTGTTCTTGTCATGAAGATGTTTCATATCTTTATTTTTTTGGCGCAGAGTGGCCATGAGGACTGTGTTCTCCTGAAGTGTTGCGACAAGGCTCTCAATCATCTCCGGGCCAACCAGAGGTTCATCGCCCTGGATGCTTATAATGATGGGACAATCCAGTTCCTCGGCGACTTCTGAGACCCGTTCGGTTCCCGTTTGATGGGAAGGTGAGGTCATTTTGACCTCAGCTCCGAATTCTCTGCATTGTGTGTGTATTCTCTTATCATCCGTAGCTATAATGACCTGGCTAAGGCATGGGGCTTGCCGGGCCCTTTTATAGACATGTTCGATCAGAGGCCTGCCGTTTATCGAAGCGAGCGCTTTCCCCGGAAATCTTTCGGAATCGTACCTCGCAGGTATAATACCTAAGGCTTTTCTCAAGTCTTTTGTCCCGCCTTTTGTTCTATCTTCATATCTTTTCTGTCGTTTTTGTCCTGGGGCGGCTTTGGGGGAGGAGCCTGTGGCATTTTATCAGTCGTCTGGCAGTTGTCTTCAAGAAAGGCTCCTTCTTCCACAATAAGCTTTGGAGTTATGATCGTGCCGGTGATCTTTCCGTTTGAGTGGATCTCGACTTTTTCTTTTGCCTGGATAGTGCCTTTCACTTCGCCGCTGACTGATGTTGATCCGATTTTGATATCCGCTTCTACTTTTCCATTGTCGCCTATGATCAAAGTTGATTCGGAATTGATATTTCCTTTGAACTGACCGTCTATTCTGAAAGAGCCTTTAAATTCCAGATCTCCTTTGAATGTCGTATTTTTGTCAAAAAAACCGGTTATTTTTGTTTCCTCTAATGTTTGTTTTTTGTCTTTCATTGATAGTCTCCTTTTATGATTTCGTATATTCTATTGAGTTCATCCAGAGAAAAGTAGCTGATTTTTAAAGTGCCCTTATCAGCAGTCCCGGAAATGTCCACTTTGGTGCCTAAAATCTCAATCAGCTCATCTTTAAAGGCCTTCAGGTCCGGATCCATGGGCTGGGGGCTTTTTTTCTCCGGCTCTTTTTTTGTCTGTGCGACGAGTTTTTCTATTTTTCGAACGGTCATTTTTTTGGCAATGATTTTTTTGGCAAGTTTGACCTGGAGTTCAGGGTCGTCTACAGAGATGAGGGCCCTTGCATGCCCCATAGTGAGGTCACCGTTGGAAAGCAATTTTTGAATACTGGGAGGGAGTTTGAGAAGCCGCATGTAATTGGCTACCGAGGCGCGGTCTTTCCCTACTTTTTCGGAAATCTCTTCTTGGGTGTATCCGAGTTCTTCCGCTAATCTGTGGTAGGCTTCAGCTATTTCCATGGGATTCAAGTCTTCTCTCTGGAGGTTTTCCACAAGAGAGGCCTCGATTTGATGGTCAGCTTTCATGAGCCGTACAAGAACAGGGATCTTTTTTAGCCCAGCCTTTTGAGCGGCTCTCCATCTTCTCTCGCCTAAGATTATCTTATAATGACCTTCTTCCGGAACGGCAACAACAGGCTGGAGCATGCCTGCTTGTTTAATGGAGTTCGCCAGCTCTTCTATGGATTGGGGGTCAAAATATTTTCTGGGCTGATTAAAATTTGGTTTCAATTTTTCAATGTCCATTTCCACAAATTTTTCTTCTTTTAAGATCCCGTAGTCTTCTGGTAAAAATGCCTTTAGTCCCTTCCCTAATGCTTTCTTTTTCATCTTTTTAGCAACTCCTGAGCTAAATTTAAGTAAGATTGGGCCCCTTTTGATTTGATATCGTAAAGCAGAATGGGCTTTCCGAAACTCGGTGCCTCTGCGAGTTTAACAGTTCTCGGAATGATCACTTCATAGACGATTTCTTCAAGAGATTTCCGAATTTCATTCGCTACCTGTTTGGAGAGATTGGTTCTTTCGTCATGCATGGTGAGCACGATTCCTTCTATCCTGAGCATTGGATTGAGATAGGAGCGGATCTCGTCAAGGGTCTGTAAAAGCTCAGGCATTCCTTCCATACAGAAAAATTCTGTTTGCACAGGGATCAAGATGGAATCAGCAGCCGCCAGGGCATTGATGGTGAGAAAGCCCAGAGACGGAGGGCAGTCTATGAATATGAAGTTGAACCGGTTTTTTATTTTTTGTAAAGCTGAAAAAAGCCTTTTTTCCCTGTTGCTTGCTGAGTATATTTCGGCTTCGAATCCTGATAATTCCGGGGAGGCCGGACATACATAAAGGTTATTTAATTCATAGGGGACGATTTGATCCATAAGGTCTGTTCCGTCCATGAGAGCAGGATAAATGCCTTGATTCTCTTTTTTTTCAATACCCATGCCTGCTGTTGCCATGCCCTGGGGATCAAAATCCACGATAAGGACACGCTTGTTTTTTAAGGCAAGAGAGGCACCCAGATTTATGGCGGTCGTTGTTTTTCCGACGCCTCCTTTTTGATTGGCTATGGCTATGATTTTATTCATATTTTCTTGTGTTCCACGTGAAACATCGCTCACCAGCTCTCTCTATAAAAAAGAACTGTTCCCTCGATTTGTGAACAATGCATGTTCAATAATCCAGGTTCCTAATTTATCATAATTGCGATGAAATTACACTCACTTCTGTTTATTTTTTTTCTCTTTGTTGGCTTGAACTTGAATATAAATATGGATGTTGAGAACAGCGGCCGGGGTCATACCTGATATTTTCTTTGCCTCCCCCAGAGTTTTTGGCCTGAACCTGCTTAATTTTTCTATAACTTCTGCTGTTAGTCCCGGGATAGATTTGAAATCCAAGCCAGCAGGAATTTTTTGCCGGTCTATTTTTTTTATTTTTTGGATCTCTTTTTCCTGTTTTGTAAGATACCCCTCGTATTTGATTTCCGATTCGATATGCCTTCTTTCTTCCTCTGTCAGGTTTTCAAGGCCAGGAGTGCTTTGCATAATGTCCTTTAACCCGATTTCGGGTTTCTTTAAATACCTGTATAAGGTGATGTTTTCTCCGTTATCCGGTTTTATTTTTTGGGAACTTAATAAAGAAAAGGCCTTGTCCATACGTTCTTTTTTTTCCAGATACAATGTGTACTCTGCATCTGTTATCAGCCCTAACTGTTTGCCGTAACCAATAAGTCTTTTATCAGCGTTGTCGATTCTTAACTGAAGCCTGTACTCTGCTCTGGATGTAAAAAGTCTATAAGGTTCTTCAACTCCTTTAGTGATAAGGTCATCGATGAGAACTCCGATATAGGCTTCGTGTCTCTGAAGCACGAAAGGTTTTTTCCCCTGGATGCTCAAGGCCGCATTGATTCCTGCCATCAATCCTTGTGCCGCAGCCTCTTCATACCCTGATGTACCGTTTATTTGGCCTGCCAGGAAGAGGTTTTTGATTTCTTTTGTCTCCAGAGTAGGCAGAAGTTGTGTGGGTGCGACAGCGTCATATTCAATAGCGTACCCTGGTCTTAAGATCACGGCTTTTTCTAGACCCGGGATGCTCTTGAGTATTTTCCTTTGTGCCTCGAGAGGGAGGCTTGTGGCCATGCCGTTTATGTAGACCTCTGCTGTATCCAGGCCTTCCGGCTCCAGAAAAATCTGGTGCCGTTTGTGGTGAGGGAACTGGACGACTTTGACCTCAACGGAGGGGCAGTACCTGGGTCCGATGCCAACGATCTTCCTGCTGTAGAGGGGTGACTGATCCAGGTAATCATTTATTATTTCATGGGTTTTGGTGTTTGTGTAGCCGATAAAGCACTTGACTTTGTTTTTCAGCTTCTTTTTTGTTCTGAAAGAAAATGGCACTGGTTTTTTATCCCCGGGCTGGGATTTGAATTTGTCCCATTCTATGGAGTCTCTGTGAAGGCGCATGGGGGTGCCTGTTTTAAGCCTGAAGGTTTTGAGTCCTCTTTCTTTGAGGTTTTCTGCTAATCCATGGGAAGCAGGCTCATTGGCTCTTCCTGACGGGTAGTGATTAAGGCCTATATGGATAAGCCCGTTTAAAAAAGTCCCCGGTGTCAGGATGACACAATCAGCGCTTATTGTGTTTCCTTCCTTTGTGCTTACACCATAAGCTCTGCCTTTTTTAATAAGGACTTCATGGGCGATTCCCTGAAAAAGGGATAGATTTTTCGTGTTTTCAAGCCATGTTTTCATTGAATTTCGATAGAGGGTTTTATCGGACTGAGCCCTGGGGGCCTGCACAGCTCCTCCTCTGCTTTTATTCAGAAGTCTGAACTGTATGCCTGTCTCGTCCGCCAAAAGGCCCATTATGCCGCCAAGGGCATCGATTTCTCTTACCAGATGACCTTTGGCCAGGCCTCCTATGGCGGGGTTACAGGACATCTGAGCGATGGTTTCAAGGTTTATGGTGACCAGACAGGTTTTCATGCCCATAAGGCTGGCAGAATGAGCTGCTTCGCATCCGGCATGTCCCCCTCCGATCACGACGATGTCAAAGTGATTGTTTGCACTCATGATTTTTTCTATTTACCGATGCAAAACCGGCTGAAAATTTTTTCAATAATATCATCGCTGCGGATTTCTCCTGTCAGTTGACTGACAAGAGGGATAGATTTACGGACTTCTTCCGCAACTATTTCATCAGGATAGCCTTTATGGAGACTTTCTTTTCCTGATTTGAGGGCATTGAGTGTGTCTTCAAGAAGAAGTTTCTGATGGAGATGGAGGATGACTTCATCTCCCGTTTCCTTTGTTCTGACAAACTCAGAGTATATGGCTTCCTTAAGTTCATGGATATTTGTCTTCTTCAGAGCAGATATTTTTACGGATGCCAGATCTGGGGCGGAGGATAGGATATTTTCCACATCCATTTCTCCCGAAAGGTCTATCTTATTGAAGACAAGAATAGTGCGTTTTTTTCTGTATTCATTGAGGAGGGCAGTATCTTCACTTGTCTTTGGTAGGGAACTATCCAGTATCAGAAGAATGCCGTCTGCCTGCGCGGCCAGTTCTTTGCTCTTTTTTATCCCTTCTTTTTCAATGGGATGCTGCGGTTTTCTGCGTCCGGCCGTATCAAGCAGAGTAAACATCGAGTCCTTTATTTTGATTATTTCTGACAGGTAATCTCTGGTTGTTCCCGGATAAGGAGTGACAATCGCTCTTTTTTTCTCGAGAAGTGTATTGAAAAGAGTGGACTTTCCCACATTGGTTCTTCCCACTATGGCAATTTTTACTCCTTCGAATAAAGATTTTCCAAGGTCATAGCTTTTGATGAGTTGCTCTACGGTTTCAATGGTCTTTTTCAGGGAATTTAATATGGTTTTTTGGGGAAGGTCTAGATTTTCGTCCGGAAATTCTAAACGGGCTTCAATCATAGAGAGGGTATTGATGAGGCTATCTCTCAGCGTCTTCATTTTTGTTGACAGACTGCCCCTCATCTGTTTGTAAGAAATTTCAGCCTGTCTCAGAGATGAGGCGCGTATAAGGTCATTAACAGCTTCGGCCTGTATCAGATCGATCCTTCCGTTGATATACGCCCGTAAGGTGAATTCCCCCGGTTGGGCGTGCCTGGCTCCCTGTTTGATACCGAGCCTTACGATCTCCTCAAGGATGACAGGGCTTCCGTGGCAGCTGATTTCTACAACGTCCTCTTTTGTATAGGAGTGTGGTGAGGGAAAATAGGTTAGAAAAGCTTCCTCAAAAGGTTCGTTTTTTTCCGGATTGATGAGGATTCCCAAGAGCACAGTCCTCGGTTTAACGGTCCCCTTTTTGGGCTTAAAGAGAGATTTTGCGATTTTCAGTGAAAGTTTCCCACTCAGCCGGACTATTCCGATCCCTCCGAATTCAAAAGGGGTTGATATGGCTATGATTGTGTCGTCGAACATTCTTTTATTTTAGAACGGACAGGAGAAACATTCAAATGAAAGATACGGAGGAACTGGATATGATAATCGTCTAAGACGGTTGTTTTTTTAGATAGACTTTAATTTTTTTCATAAAGCCATTGCCCAGGCTTTCAGTAGAAAGACCCGGGATCTGGTTGACTGTTATGTGGACAAGCCTTCTTTTATAGGGATTCATAGGCTCCAGTATCTCATTTTTCCCTGATTCTTTAACCTTGCGCGCCACATGGTGGACATAATCTTTCAGCTCTCTTTCTTTTCTCTTTTTATAGTGGTCACAGTCGGTTTGCACTTTCTCAGGGGATACTTTGTTGAGGATATGCTGGAAAGCCAGCAAAAGCGAACCGTCTTTTTGAAGGAGGAAATGTTTATCAGGCCCTTCGAAAATGAAATATTTGATTTTGTTGTTTTTCTGCGTCTTGTATTTGATATCCAGGGGAAGATGTGACAGTACATTATCAAGAAATTCGTCTACTGACTTTTCGCCTTCTTCTGTTTTTGGCCATGCGCGTATGACGATTTCCTTGGTTTTTATCCCGAATAGTTTCGTTTTTTCAGCCACTATTTCATAGTTAAATTTGGAACGGGGGATTTTAAGCACATGTTCGGCATGGCTAATGACATCTTCAAGATTTCTTCCTTTAAATTCTTTCTTATGACTATTTTTTTCTTCTTTTGACATGTGATTCCTTCTTTTTCATGATTCTGTTCGTTATATATTGCTGTCCTATCTGAAGAATATTATTGGTCAGCCAGTAAAGGACAAGGCCGCTCTGGAAATTCATGAAAAATATGGTCATTATGACCGGCATGATGAGCATCATCTTTTTTTGGGTCGCATCTCCGGCGGTCGGAGTCATTTTTTGGTTTATGAACTGTGTTATCCCCATGAGAATAGGAGTGATATAATACGGGTCCTTAATTGAAAGGTCCCGAATCCAAAAAATAAAGGGGCTGTGTCTGAACTCTATAGCAACGATCAACAGACGGAAAAATCCCCAAAAAATAGGGAGCTGTATCAATATGGGCAGGCACCCCCCGGCAGGATTGACGCCGTGTTCCTTATAGAGCTTCATAGTCTCTTCATTGAGTTTTTTCCGCTGATCTATGTCTTTCTTGGCTTTTTTGTATTTAGATTTAAGAGCCTTTATTTTTGGCTGGAGTTCCTGCATCTTGGCCATGGATTTTGTGCTGCTGAAAGTGAGAGGGAAAAAAAGGATTTTTATCACGAAAGTGAGTATGATGATGCAGAATCCCCAGTTTGGAACAGCCTGGTGAACGATTTTTATGGCTTTGTATAGAATTTCCGATATAAAACCGAACAGACCGAATTTTATCAGTTTTTTGGCATCATCCCCCATTTCCGAGAGAATGTCATATCTCTTTGGTCCGATATAGGCTTTATTTACATGGTTCACTACAAGGAAAAAAGAGGCGCTTTCATTGATGTCCTGTTTCAGGAAAGCCGCACTCGCCTTCTGAGGGGATGTGATGAAAAGCGCTGTGAAATACTGACTTTCGTATCCGGCCCATTGAACAAAATTATATGTGTTTTTTTCTGCATCGAATTTAGCTTCGGAATGGCGGTTTACTTTCCCTCCGGAATACACAGCGACTCCGGTCGGTTGGCCAAATCTGTTTTGTTTGGATTCCACAGGCAGTTCCCCGAAAGAAGGGCCCCAGACAATATTGGGCACGATCTCCCGGTTGTTATTCCAGATGTTTGTCCGGATATCTATTTCATAAGTCCCGCCATGGAACGTAAAAATCTTTTCGACTTTATTGCCCTGCTTATCAGCATAAGTGAATATCAGTTCCTTGGACTCTCCATTGTTGAGATCGATCTGAGTGGAAGAACTCTTGAATAAAGCCTTGTTGATGGATTCATTAAAGTCAGGGTCCTCTGTGTTTAGCGAAAAAGGATATGTATTGATATCTGTTGATAAAGGGGAGACAAGCTCCATCTGTTCGCCTTCGTCGTCATTATATTCCGTTAAAGTCCATTTTTTGAGGACCGCTCCTCTGTTGCTCCATTCGGCTGTGTACAAAGAAGTCTGGACAGTGACTCTTTGCTCCCTCTCGCCGGCAACAGGCCTGATTTCTTCTTTCTCCTGAGGTTCAGTTTCCTGGATGAATGTCTCTTCTGGCTGTGCCTTTTTCAAGGCCGGCTCTGTTTGGGTGGTTGTTTGCTGGGGAGTGGTTGTCTGAGGTTCTTTTTTGACAAACAGGGCTTGATAGAGAAATATGATTAAAAATGAAATAACAATGGCGATCAATAGTCTTTTTTCTGTACTCATGGTTGCATCCTTGTTATGGGACCGGATCGACTCCTCCCTCATGAAAGGGGTGGCATTTAAAGAGCCTTTTGATACCTAAAAAAACGCCTTTTGCCAGTCCGTATTTCTCAATAGCCTGATAAGCGTATACAGAGCAGGTCGGATAAAACCGGCAGTTTTTCCCTAATAATGGAGAGATAAAACGCTTGTATTGTCTGAGGACAAACAGTGTTGCTTTTTTCATCACATTGACTGCTTCTGATTTATATGCTCTATGGCTTTGTTATAATCCTTCTGAAGATCCTTCCAGGGAGCCTTAATAATATTTTTTCTTGCGATAAAGATAAGGTCTGTGGAATCTTTCAATAAATTTTTATTTCTCCGGTAAAGAGCTCTTATCCATCTTTTGGCCTTATTTCTCTTAACAGCGTTTCCGATTTTTTTACCAGCAACGACCGCCAGTCTTGATTGTCTGCCATCGTTTGGGAGGTAGATGATAATGAAATATTTACCTCTATATCGGTTTCCTTTCTTATATATTAATGAAAACTCCCTTTTTTTTCTTATCCTTTCTTTAGGAGTAATGGACTCATTCATTAAGCGGAAAGTTTTTTTCGGCCTTTTTTCCGTCTGTTTTTTATGACGTTACGTCCGCCTTTTTTTTTCATCCGAGTTAGGAATCCGTGGTTTTTTTTCCTTTTTCTGTTATTGGGCTGATATGTTCTCTTCATCTTCTTTGTCTTTTCTTCGAATTGGTTTGGATAAGTATGTTAATAAACAATACCCGGTCTGTCAAGCTCGTTTTAGTCTCGTAAGCTTTCTTTATCCTGACACCATGGCTTTTTTCTTTAATAAACCCTGACTTATTTATTTTTTTTGTTTGACTTAAAGCATTGAGTTTATTATAATTTTCTTTACATATGGACTATCTATCGATCGGAGATAAGGTCATATATCCCAACCAAGGGATTGGGATTATAGAAGATATCCAGAACCAGGATTTATACGGGGTGGAATCAAGAGTTTGCAGTTTAAGGATTGTGTCAAACGATACCTTAGTGCTCATTCCCTTTTCAAGTGTGAGAGAAATGGGGATCAGAAAGCTGGTCAGTGAAGATAAGGTCAGAAAGATCTACGAGTTTATGAGGATTGGAATCGTGGATGTGAGCAAGAACTGGAAAGGAAGGCACAAGGAACATGAAGAACTTATGAAAACAGGTTCTCTTCTCGATCTGGCTTTTGTTCTGAAGAGCCTCTATTATCTCAATCTCACAAAGCCTTTATCCTTCCGTGAGAAGAAGATGATGGAAAAGGCCAAAGCACTGCTTGTATCTGAGATATCAGAAGTAATTGATGTTTCTAAAAATGAGGTTGAGGAAAGAGTATTTAAGAATCTATCCCTCTGTTTTAAAGATACAGCCGCACAGGTAGATTCCTAAGTCACAGGCTGTTGTCATCCGAGTTTCATTACCTGAATTTATCAATAATAAGCCCGTGACTTTAAACCAGTGGGCAAACCGACCTCACTGCATCTGCTTTGTTACGGGGTACTTGCGGTGAAGGACCACAGCTTCGCACCCTGTGCCTCGCATCTGCAGCAACCTCGACCTGTGAATAATCAAGGTTTACAATTAAATATGATTTATATTATAAATGAGTGTGTGTAAAGGATTAAAGGCAGTCTGTTATGAAAGTCGTGGCAAAGAACAAAAAGGCTTTTTTCAATTATGATATTATTGATACTTTTGAGGCCGGGATTTCATTGGTCGGAAGTGAGGTAAAGGCACTCAGAGAAGGAAGGATCAGCATCAAGGAAAGCTATGTTGATATCAAAGACGGAGAAGTATTCCTTCTTAACTGCCATATCAGCCATTATGAAGCAGCCAACCGTTTCAATCACAATCCGCTGCGGGACAGAAAGCTTCTGCTCCATAGACGGGAAATAAAACGTCTTATTGGTAAGGTCAAACAAAAAGGATTGACAATCATTCCCACTAAAGTGGTGATCAATGATAAAGGACTTGTAAAAGTCGAAATATCACTGGCTAGAGGCAAGAAGGTTTATGAAAAAAGAGAAGCGATCAAAGAAAGGGACCGGGAAAGAGACATGAGAGCGGAATTGAAAAGAATTCGAAAAGGGTAACATATTTTATTAAAGGGGAAAAAATGCTTGATACGAGGAAAAAGAAAGGGGTCATAGGAATTCTTACCGGCGGAGGGGATGTGCCTGGATTGAACCCAGCCATAAGGGCGATCACCATAAGAGCTCTTCGGGAAGGATATGAAGTCGTGGGCATACGCAAAGGGTGGGCTGGTTTGATAGATTTGAACAGGGATGACGAATCGTCACAAAATCAACATTATCAATTACTTACAGAAGATATAGTGAACAAAGCAGGGCGTACGGGCGGAACTTTTCTGCATACCTCGAGAACCCGACCGAGTCATGTCCCTGATGTCAATGTCCCTGTTTTTTTAAAGGATAAGTACAATAAAAAGACAAATGACCTCACCAAAGAGGTGCTGAAAAACCTGGATTATCTCGGGGTTGATTATCTCATTCCTGTGGGCGGAGATGACACATTGAGTTATGCTGTCAGACTGCATCACGAAGGAGTTAAAATCATCGGAATCCCAAAGACAATGGATAATGATGTTCCGGGGACCGACTACTGTATTGGATTCAGCACGTGTGTGACCCGTATCATTAGTCTGACCCATTCTCTGAGAACTACTGCCGGCTCTCATGAGAGGTTTCTAGTGATTGAGGTTTTCGGACGATATGCGGGGTATACAGCCCTGATCCCCACTATGGCGGGAGCTGCAAATAGATGTGTGATTCCCGAATATAAGTTCAAGATCGAGAACTTGTGTGAATTACTCGCACAGGACCGTTTGACAAATCCCAGCAAATACGCAGTGGTCCTTGTTTCTGAAGGAGCTGTTTTTGAAGGGGCAGAGATGATATTTGAAAGTAATGAAAAAGATATGTTCGGGCATAAAAAATTAGGGGGCGTCGGAGACCTGATTTCGAACCAGTTGAAAGAAATATCTCATCAATACAACAACGGGAGGAGAATCAATGTCATAAACCAGCGTTTGAGTTATTTAGTAAGATGCGGCGATCCAGACGCTATTGATTCTATCGTACCCATGGCCTTCGGGAATTTAGCATTAGACCTTATTCTAGATAAGGCCTCAGGCAGGATGGTTTCGTTAAGAAAGGGGCAGTATGATAATGTTCCGATTGAAGTGGTTACAAGTACGAAGAAAACAGTGGATGTCAATAAATATTACAATACGGAAAGGCTGAGGCCTTATTATAAGAGTTTTAATTACAAGCCTTTGTTTATCATGACCAGCGACTACTAGCTTTATTCATAAAATATGGTTGCATCGTCAAACGCATTTATCACGATTAACGCTTTTTCATGGATATGTCTGTCAGGAACACGATTGTGACTTTAATTCATGTTGCGATATTTAT
>Ga0180433_10002701_pt1 | contig 26955 bp, 19 predicted proteins | sample SS_ome_8_FD_132980 | JGI IMG/M metagenome (GOLD analysis project Ga0180433, IMG submission 132980) | Hypersaline lake sediment archaeal communities from the Salton Sea, California, USA - SS_1_D_1 metaG | ecosystem: Environmental > Aquatic > Non-marine Saline and Alkaline > Hypersaline >... | reverse complement strand
CCCATGCCGCCCCCCATGCCGCCGCCCATGCCGCCCATACCACCCATGCCGCCCCCCATGCCGCCCATCATGCCGCCGCCGGAGCGGAAACTCGGTATCTTGACGAGCAAGTCACGAACATCGTAGACGCGGGTAAAACTGTTCCTGTTCAGATCCTCAATGGTGGACACGCGCACAACACCATCGACAACCTCAAAATCGAGCCCCTCTTCCATCCCACCGCTCACATTGTCGAGCAAAAATCGGATCGCGGTCTCGATCTTAACATTCTCCAGACTAATGCCCCTGCACTCGGTATCACGGTCAATCGCCATGAACTCCAGGGCACTCCAATTCACGGTAATGGAGACGTCGCCTTCCTGTCGCAGTGCATCGATCACTTCCTCAAACGTTGCCATCTCGTCGAATTCCACCAACGGGACGATTTTCTCCAACTTCTCGCGCACTTGGCGATCGCGTTCATCCTCGCCGGACACGCCCGCGCCAAATGGATCCCGCTCAGCAATGACACGCCACTCAGATTCATCTGGGTATGCCACGATCTTCCTGTTCCTGCCGGTGACGTCAGGATCCTTGGCGGATTCCGCTTCGGCCAAGGCTTCACCCATCATGTCGAAGTAACGTCTTCGATAAATCTTCTGTTCTTGGATGAGACCCGCATCCTCCAACACCTGCAACATGAATTGCGCACGCTCGTACGTCGGGTCGATCGTCAATATCTCGCGAAGAACGTCTGCCGCCTTCAGATATTCCTTCTCCGTCCGCAACTGCATAACTTGGTCAAACAACTGAGAAATGCGTTCGTCGCGATCCTGGCGATCCGCCTCCCGGCGTTCTCGTTCCAAGGCCCGCACCGTACGACGCTGAGCCGCAACCTGCGTCTCCTTGTATTCCTTTTCCTCTGAATCGATAAACCGGGACAAAGCCTCCAGCTGCCGGCTCAGAAAGTTGTAGCGTTCAGCCGGCTGAGCATCCGCGCGCGCAGCCTCCAGCAACTGTCGACTCAGCGCCAACTTCTGCCGGGCAACCTTGTACTGCCGCTTGCTCACCATTTCCCCGATTTGGCGTTCGTTGTTCTTGAGCATCACCTCCGTCCGCTTCCAACGGATCAGGCGTAATTTTGCGGTCTCATCCATGAGCGGAGCTTGCCCCTCGACATGGCGATGCTGACGAACCAAGCCCAATCCTTTGAGTGCGGGAGCATAGTTAGGAACAAGTTTCAGTGCTTGTCGGTATTTTTGCTCCGCCAGATCGAACTGCCCGCGTCCCAGTGCCGCGTCGCCGGCTTCCACAACGGCGGCAGCGGCCACACGATCACGCTGCAGGTGCGCCCGCTGGGACGTGCTATCACCCTGGGCGCCCGCCAACTGCGGTCCGGCAGGCGCAGCGTTCATCTTGTTCGCCAACATTCTTTGACGATCAATCCACGCCAGCCCTTCTCTTGCCCGCTTCTTCTGTGCCGCCGATGCATAGTTGTTATTGAGAATGCCCCGATACAGCTTGGCGGCGGTAACGCGATCGCTTGTCGAAAACGCCTTGTCGGCATCCGCGAGGTCTTGTTGGGCCTTGTTGGACTGATTGATGGCGACACGGACTTCTTCAACCATCTCATTGCGCTTCTGGGTCTGTTCGTCGGTCAGCGCGGATGGGGCAATCTTGAGCAGCAGATCTTTCGCCTCTCCGTACTTCCCCTGCTCAAACAGCCTCTGAGACTGCTCAAGCTGTTCGGACGGTGTTGCTGCCCACAAAGGCGAGGCCAGACAAACACTAACTACACAAACTGCCAACCATCGAACCAAGTTCTCAGCCATTCTCACGGAAGGCCTCCTTCGATTGCGGCCCGCAGGAGCAGGCACTGAAGGAATCAACCAGCCACAGGAGGGATCGTGGCCAGTGCCAATCGCAGGTCAACAACACCGCGCTCATCTATGACGACCGGCCGTATTACACAACCAACTCCACTAACCGACCGTTATCAGCATGCCGACCCTGTTGTTACACCGCGCAGCCATCGTACAACTCAAACCAACAACAAGGTTGGACACTACAGGTGCCCCCTATTCCGCGCTTCCCCTCGACCCCTTCATGGGTCGCGTGTGCAAAGCTTACCGTAGCTGCCGACCGTTCGCCAGTGCTTGCGATCAACAACCACGCCGTCAGGAGAACCCTTAAGACGGCATCACCTCACGCGGCAACGTCAAGCTATTATGCAAGAACAGGTTACGAGAATCAACTCCCCCAACCCATCGCCTCCGAAAACAACTCGCTGGCTTCGGATCCACAAAAGCCACATCCCCCCCACAAAACACCGACATAAGACAGCCCGTTGGTCGAAACACTTGGGCGCCCGCCGCGCGCCTAGCACCCCGAGTGTTACCCATCACCGCCTCAACGTCCCACGGACCGCTCCGGCCTCCTACGCCCTCGAGGGCTGCGACCTGGATCGTCTGTCCGCCCGCTTGCGCGTTCTTCCTCCGCACTGAGCTCCCGAATGACCTTCTTGCGCAGGCTCACATCTTCTGCGGCAATGCGTTCCTCAACTTCCCCCTGCGAGTTGACCAACTTCAGAATATCAGATCTTTTCGACTGGTATGCTACCCGGCTGTTTCGATCTACGACTCGCTGTTCATACGGCAAGCCATCATCGATACGCACCACCAGGGCCTCGTAGTCCAGTCGATTGCGTCCTGCCTCCAAACTCAGCGGCTGCCCCACCGTCACCTCACCACTGGCCCTTCGCCAAACGCCATTGATCAGTTGACGAATCTCAACCTTGGCGGCATCGCTTCCCTTGGCTGTCCCCATGAAAAAGAGATACTTGTCAGGCCGAACGGTTTTCGCCTCCGACCAATCGGACCAATCGCCCTGCACCAGCACTCGCCCCGCATCCTCGGGGTTATCGAGTTTCCTCATGACGCCAGCATAGGGATTGAACGCCACCAGTCGCAGACGGTATCGATACGTCTTGCCAGGTTGAACGGTCGTATCAGTCATCCAGATCGGCTCTGTATCGGGTCCCAAACGCTTACCGACGGTATCCTTCGCGATACGCGTCTGCTGAATCCTCGCCAACTCGAGCTTCTGCGTAAGGTCGGGCAACATGTCCCGAGCGGCATCCAGGTCCTTCGGCATCGCATCCTTATTTGACAAGACCGCTTTGACCAGCTGTTCAGCTTCTTCGTATTCCCCGTTTTCGTACGCTTCCACCGCAGCCTTCAAATCCTCCATCGCCTGCATGCGTCCATCGAGCGGCCTACCTCGCGTGCCCCGACCACTACCGCTTCCTCGCTCACCACGCCCGCCAGGCATCCGTCGATCGCCTTCGCGCCGCCCTACTCCACCCGGACGGCCCGATTCAGTCGTTTCCACAGGACGTTTCACCTGAAAGTCGCCCCAACTGAATTCAAAGCCCGGTATTTCGCTCGGCACCTGCCACCACAACTCACTCTTACTAAGCAAGCTCTGGAACGGAAAACGCACAATCTCTGCCTGTGCCTCAGACGAATCCAATCGCCGCAAGTATTCGGCGATATAAGCGCGGTTTGTGTCAGAGACAAAAAGAACCCCACGTTCCTCGTCAAGCGGCATGGTCGCCTGCCCCACAAGCCTTGTACTAGCATACCCTCGGATAATCTCACCCGCAGTCCACCGTCCGTCCGGCAACCGCATCTGACGCTCTGCCTCAACCGCAGCAACAATAAGTTCCTGCTCGTCAAAGCCGTAATCGGCCTTCAGGAAAACCTCCCGTTGGGCCTCGCGACTCATGCCCGCAACCACAGTCAACCAATGATGATCATGTGTCACGATGTATTCAGGTGCGGGCGAGACATCTCTCGCGCCAGGGCTCATATCAACGGGCTCCGGCAACTGAACAAACGCTCGACCCCCCGTAAGCAGCGGCTTGCTCGGAGGCAGAACACGCGCGAGTTTGAGCTTGCCGCGAGGTCCAAATCCTTGGACCTCAGGCACCTTCAAATTGGGTGGAACAAAAACGACACCAAACTCCGTCGGCATATCGACGCTAACACTTTGCGGAATCCCCGCATCCACCTCATCCGGCGCAATCCACGAAGCTCGCCTTAACTTGTCTCGGGTGCTATCGGCCTCCGCACGAATGCGCTCGTAGAGCGCCGTCGGACCTACATTCTGGCCTCCCAGGTTCACCTTGTGCGGGGGAATCATCAGATAGAGTATCACAACCACTAGCAAAACACCGCCAGCAACTGCAATCACCAGCTTCTCGAGATGGCGCTCGATCAGACTGACGTTCTGTTTGGCCATAGTCGGCTCCTCAAACCCCCGGTTGCGATCGGCAATCCGCGGTTAAACGTCACCGACACGGACTGCCCAGGGTTGGACCGAACGCAATTCCAGCCACCAACCCAAACCTCTTGAACTTCCTACTCGCCCTTGATGCTCGCCGGCATCCATTGTTCATACTCGCTGCGCCGTATCGATACTTCATATTCGAGCCGAACCTGCACCACCGGCGATGAACCGTAAATATAATCGGTCAGCGTCGGGTCGCTTTGCTCGGCCCGGTAGTTCACCATCAAGGGGGTGTAGGAACCGGCCTCGGAGATCGCATTGATGACCTTCAACAATGACTGGGCATCCACGACCAGGCCCACCGCGAACCGAATAAGATCAAAAGTCTCCGTACTGCCTCGCCCGGTAAACACGTCCTCCGCTTTACCCGGAGGTAGATCCGCTCGTCCCTGGCTACCGATTCCCGGCGCGATACGAGCCGTGCCTTGGTTTCGGCCCCCCTCTGCTGCGGGCGGAACATAGTCCCCGATGGTCAAGTAAACCAGTCTCTTAACCGGCAGATGGCCAACCCAACGCGCCTCTTCCGGCAATGGCTCTGCAACACGGTTATTCAACCTTGCCAACGCACCGATAACGTCTTCCTGAATCCACATGGACACCTGCGCACGCCACATGCTCTCAACGCTTGGGAAACTCCCTTCGGTAACCGCTGGTTGGGGATCCAAATTCGCCACCGTCGCGTAACAATAGATCTCCCGTGCCCGCCGAACGCCGAAGGCTGCATCAGGGTCATTCTTGACCCGATCCTCAGGTGTGATCGCCTTCTGCACACCTAAAGCAGCCTCGGACTTCGGAGTGACGATAGGTCGCCTGGGTATGCCTCGGCCTCCAGTCGGTGATCGTTGGGCACCGGGGGCAGCCAATTGCGCACGCGAACTGCGCTCTTCCTTGGCTTTCTGCCTTGCCACAAAATCACGATTATCCTCGAGCTCGGTTGGGCTCGGCTTGTCTTTGGCGCGAAGCAGGGTCATTAACGCCTCCTGCTTCTTCTTGAATGCTTCCTTGAACTCGAACGGTGCATTCTGTCGCCCCGGTCTGACTTCTGGAAAAACATCGGGATGCAAGGGCTTATGCGGTGCCGACGTGACCGCTTGAGAAGTAAAAGCCTCCAGTCTCCGAGACAAATCAATCTGATACGTCCGTTCTTGCTCGATCACTTGAGGGTTGACCGGGCTACGGCCAGCACCCTGCAAGCTGCTGTAAATCCGGCTGTCAGACTCCAAATCTTTCGGCGTCTCAGGCAAAATGACGCCCAGCACAAGCATCACGATCGATGCCACACTGAGCAAGCCACAGATCACTAAGGTCAGGTGTGATTTGATCCACTGCATAAGCATCGCTCCCGCATACGGCTTCTTCGACACTCGACATACCAAGCATCAGGGCCGCCCGGTTCTAGCCGCCGCTTTCGGCATCCGCCTGCTCGCCGCTGGGATCCTCACCCAAGGCTACCGCAAAAACCACCTTGAACCGATAGTCCTTTCGCATCGATTCCCCCGTGAGGGGATCTCGGGTTGGGTCGATGGGAGGCGCAGAAAAGCCTCCCGCATCCCGAGCTGGCCGGCCACTTGACCCGTGCCCCCCAAAAGCCGAACGGCCACCCCCCGTCGAACGACCCAATCCTCGCCCGCGATCGGCCCCAAAACCACCGTCTTTCGGAACGAACCGTTCATAGTAAACCAGCTCGGGCCCGGTAAGATAAAAGCCGTCACCTTTCTTGGCGAGGGCGACAAGATTTTTGATCAGGGTGCGGTTCACGAACATAGGACCATCACCATTCGGCGTTCGACCCGTCAGCGTGACGACAAAACCTTTCTGCGGAGGCTGTGCTTCCCGGGCCGTGCTGCCGACCCCTCTACCCGTCGGCTTCGCGTCCCCCCCCCGAGAGGCGTCCTTCACACCCTGGATGCTATTCAAAACATCCTTCGAGTACTGGACGTCAAAACTCTCAACGAAAATCCGCTCCCGCTTGCTGCGTTCGTATTTCTCAGGATACGCTTCGATTAAGGCTTTGTAGGCCTCCGCACCTTCCGCCAGTTTGGACGCCAGCTCCTTGTCACCGACAGGAAGCGCGGAGTGAATCAAGTGCAAAATCTTAGGCCAAATCACTTTTTGAACGTGTTGATCGGCGATCGCCGTCGCTTCCTGCTTGGCGGCTTCGTTCATGCCTTGAATCTTGGATAACACCTCGGTCATATGCTGAGCGGCGCCGAGGACCTGGCTGGCCGCCTCCATAGGACTCGCAGCACCAGTGCCTTTTTCGATAACTGCAACCGCCCGCGGATCCGGCGCAGGGTTCTCTTGACCCTCGTCTTCAGGAGCGTATTGCACGTCATACCTCGGCTGCGACTGCGTGCCGCGGGCCTCCTCGACAACTGCCACATCACTCAAATTGCGCCCCCAAACGATCCCGGCCGAAACGACGAGACAGGCTGTCGCCGCGTAGAACCACGGCATCTTCTTTCGCCAGACCACCTGCTTGGCGATCTCCGGAGGCAACAAGTTGCTCGTCACGTGGGCCTTGTCCAACCCTTGCAGCGCAAGACCATAGGCCACCCCAAAACTCGACAACTGATCCAAAAGCTCCGGCGCATTCGAAGCATCCGAGACTGAGAGCTTCTTGAAGGTGGTCGGCCGAACCACGTCCATGCCGAGATTCTGCTGAAGGAACTTCTGCAGCCCCGGCAACTTGAACGCATTACCCATCGCGATCAGTTTGTTGAGCCGGACGCCACGACGCGACGACGTAAAGAAACCGATCGATCGCTGCACCTCCGCGACCAGGTCAGCAAACACCGGCCGCATCGCCTGGAAAATCTGGCGAGCGTACTTGCTCGTCGCTGCCGATCGCTTGAGATTCTCCGCTTTCCGGAAGGATAGCTTGAACGTCTTCAGCAACGCCTCGGTGAAGTTGTTGCCACCGATCGGAATATTGCGCGTCCAGAGGCTACCGCCACCCGCCACAATCAAGTCGGTGTTCTGCGTCCCGATATCCAGAATAGCCACGGTCTCGCCGTCGCACACACCATCAAACTGCAGCGCGTTGTAAAGGGCCAACGGGCCGGACTGAACAGCTGCCGGCTCGATGTTCAAATTCGACAAGAAGCTCAAATGGTCACGAAGCAACTCCCGTCGCATCGCAAAAATCCCAACCTCCGTTTCCATCGCGTCGGGCTGCTCGAACGTCTGGTAGTCCCAGATAACGTCATCCATGTCGAACGGAATCTGCTGCTGGGCTTCGTATTTAACGATGTCGGGAATCTTCTTCTTATCAACCGGGGGTAACTTGGAGAAACGCATCAGCGTCCGCAAGCCCGGCACACCAACGACAACCGCCTCCTTCGACAAGTCATGTCGATCGAGAAACGTCTTCATCGCCTCATCGACCAGAGCCTGCCGATCGACATCGGGCTGGGACAGGATTTTTGCATGTTCCAAGTAGAAATGATCGACAACTTCGACATCATCGCCGGCGACGCGCAGATGGATCGCCTTCAAGGCACACTGGCCTAGATCGACACCCCAAACCGATTTCGCCAATGGCATTGGCTCCTCCTTCTCGCCCACTCACCGTTACATCGTCGATTTCCGGCAGCGCGGGCGCTCTTCTGGGTCGAATCGGCAATAAAGAAATCGTCACGCGATTGTCAAAGCGGCCCGTGCCGGAGCACCTCGGCGACACCCATCATCCCATCGCCGTATCAGCCCTGCAAACCGGCATCCGTGCCAGTCGAGCCGACAATCGTTGGGGAGTTACAAAAAGGCGGCATGACCTCTTCTGCGCGGATCCCGGCCGGGCCATCCTCTCGCCCAAGCCGGACCGTCACTACCCGGACGCACACGTCTATCCAAGTATTCATGGAGCGACCAGAGTTGTCAAGCCGACACCACGACAGGCAAGCGGAGACTACCAAGAAACGCTGCCTTCTGATGAGGCTGCTGAAGCCTCCTCAGGCCCAACGGCCATGGACCCGCAGGGCTACGATCAGCCGGTCAAGATCGCTATCATTGTGGTCGGCACAAAGACTGATACGCAAACGAGCCTTACCGTTCGGCACCGTGGGCGGGCGGATGGCCGGAACGAACAGCCCCTCGGCTTCGAGTGCCTTGGAAAGGCGAACCGCTTCCTTCGAATCTCCAACGATAAGAGGGATGATGTGGCTTCGAGAACATGGCACATTCTCGTTTCTCATGTCGCCAAGTGCAGTATGCAATCGTTGTACCAAACTCATCAGTCTTTGACGGCGCTGCGGCTCTTGCTTTACAAGATCCAAAGCGGCGATGGCTCCAGCACAAGCGGCTGGCGGCAAAGCGGTCGTATAGATAAAAGGGCCAGCGGTATTGACGAGCCAATCAACGATAGCATCGGACGCAGCAATAAAACCTCCGATCCCTCCCAATGCCTTGCTCAATGTCCCCACAACGACATCGATGTGTTGCTCAACCCCCATCATCTCGGCAAGCCCTCGGCCATGAGCCCCCAGGACGCCTGTGGCATGCGCCTCGTCGATGCAAAGTATTGCATCGTAGCACTCCTTGAGCTCCACAAGTCGAGGAAGATCGGCCCAATCGCCATCCATACTAAAAACCGAATCGGTAGCGATAACGCGCCGACGCGCGTCGCCCGAACGATCAAGCAGTCGTTCCAACTTCGCGTAGTCAAGATGAGGAAACACACGCACCGTGGCTCCGCTGCTACGTGCAGCATCGACGATGCTGGCGTGATTGAGTTTGTCAATCAAGACAATGTCGTTCTTGCCAACAAGGCCCCGAATAGCTGCCAGATTCGCTTGGTAACCCGTGGCGAAAACCAACGCACGTTGCATGTGCTCAAAAGCAGCCAGACGCGACTCGAGCTGCTCGTGCGGTCCCATGTGGCCGGAGACCAAACGCGACGCACCAGCTCCCCAGCCCCACTCATCCACAGCGTTCTTGACTGCATTCAACACATGGGGATGGTTCGCAAGACCGAGATAATTATTGCTACAAAAACAAAGCAACTGGCGGCCAGCGACCGTAATCGTCGGCCCCTGTGCAGAATCCACACGACGCAAAGTGCGCAGTAAACCAAGTTCAGCCAGCTCCGTCAGTTGATCGGACCACACAGCCTTGTGATTATCGCATGTATTTCTAGGCCGATTTGTATTCATGATGCCGAGTGCGGATGATTTGTAGATTTTTCTTGGCTCTGACGGCGTGCACTGGCAATCAAATGATCGACAGGAAACAACTGTTGCGAGCGGGTGTTCCCCTCAGCATGCCTTGAACTTGGCTGCTTCGATCGGGCAAAACAACAACACTCACTCGCACACGAACAACTATCACCTTTCACAAAACGCCGAAAAACCAGTATCAAATACCATACGGCAACAATAACGATGAAAATAACGCCGATCGTTTGTCCAATACCATCCATCATACTTCTATTCTTGGGGCCGTTGGCACCTGCGGCAAGTGCTGTACGACTACCAACGTGCCACTTCTCCACATCGTACGAAACCACCCTCGTATCATGCAGCCGAATCTGTCAATACGACATAATAAAGGTCGTCCTCACCGCTTTGCCTGTGCTGAACGGCAACACACGGACGTAAATCACGCATCCTCGCAGGTCCCCTGCCAGCCAACGGCGACTGCGCCGATGCCCCACCGATGATCCGCCGGGCAACAAACACGAAGAGCTCGTCGGCCAAACCGGCATCAAAAAAAGAACCCAGCGTCTTGCCTCCCCCCTCGACCATGACGTTGCTCATACCCCGCCTTCCCAACTCTTTCAACAACAAACCCAGATCAAGCCCCTTCTTCGTCTCGCGCACCCCGAGGACCTCCACCCCCGCGCGTTCGTAACGTCGTGCTCGCTGCAACTGTGATGTGCTGCGATTAGAAACAATGAGAGTCGGAATCTCACGGGCGGTTCGAACAAGCTGTGCACCCATCGGAATGCGGAGCGTGGGATCGATCACCACACGGGTAGCCAAACGTCGTGGTCGGCCATGTCGACACGTCAACATCGGATCGTCCGCCCGCACCGTGCCAACGCCAACAATAACCGCATCGACGCGCCCGCGAATACGGTGAGCGTATGCACGGGAACGCTCACCACTGATCCATTGAGAATCGCCTGTTCGCGTGGCGATCTTGCCATCCAAGCTCTGAGCCCACTTGAGAATCACCCAAGGCATGCCGGTTTGTTGACGCTTCAGATAGGGACCGTTGAGACGCTTCGCATCGACTTCACACAATCCACTGCTGACGTCGATCCCGGCCGAGCGGAGAACACGGAATCCACGACCCCGAACTTCCGGAAAGGGGTCGCGCATCGCAACGACGATTCGCCTGACACCAGCCGCAATCAGCGTGTCCGTACAAGGGGGTGTCTTGCCATGATGACAACAAGGCTCGAGCGTCACGTAAGCCGTCGCGCCTCGAGCCTCAGCACCTGCATGGGCTAAAGCGTTGATTTCCGCATGCGCTTGCCCAAATCGCCGATGATAGCCCTCACCCACAACGCATCTATTGCGAACCAAAACACAACCTACTACCGGGTTGGGTTCGACATAGCCCTGACCGCGAGCGGCCAACGCTAACGCACGTCGCATGAAGACTTCGTCATCGGAGGTGAAGGAGCGGGCCATAGACATAAGGTACCGTGACTACCAGACAGTACACTCATTCGGAAAACGAACTAGACAGACGCGGAAGGCAACGATTCGACCGGCGACTTGATCGGACACGATTCCGCCCGGCGATCCCACCAGAAGTTGAGCATTAACACACCAACGCCTACGACCAGCATCGCATCTGCCACATTGAACACCCAGGGCCATATTTCGATCGACCAGTTCCCAAGCTTGAGCTTCGGCTCCATCTTCACAAAGTCTCGGACAACACCTTGTGAGCGTATTTCGGGCGCCCAAACGTTGGAAATAAGCCGTGGGTAATCGCCGGACGGCCAGGTGCCTACAAGGACACCCCGTTCACTCTGCTCAACTACCTTACCCACAAAAGAACCCGTTTGACCACTCACTGTGTATTTGACCACGTCGGCAATCACATGTGTCCGGTCATAGAGATTGCCCAACGCTCCCGCCAAAACCAAACCGAGTGCGCAGTGAAGACTGCGACGGTCCCGACTGCTGTGAAGAAAAAGAAAGAAGACGAAACCTAACGCCAGAATCGACGCACCAATGAACAAGGCAGTCAGCCCTTTGCCCATGCCAAACAACGCCCCGGGGTTCAATGACTGCCGGAACGTCATAATGTGCGGTATGATCACCAACGGGTCTTTCTGGGGATCGGACTCAAGACAGGTAAAAGCCCAATTCTTCGTCCAGAGATCAGCCACCACGCCAATCGCTGCCGTAAGCCATAGTCGAAGATGAGAACAAAAATGCCCTTTAGCTAACACTACCGTGTTGCCGTTTCCATCCGCCGTCACCGCTCCCATGTTTTGTGGGACGGAATCCCCGCCGTCAAAGCTACCCTTCGTATTCTTCATCAAACTGACTTCGCCATCCTTGAGCCATAATCAACCATACTGTTAACCGTGAGCCAATTGTCCTGAAGTAAACGAGGGAATGCAAACGATGTAACACATGACTTGTTGGAATTTGCGGCCATCCCACTCTCTTGGCGGGACAAGCGGTGGAGCCCCAACGTGCGGAGCCGAACTACACGATCAGGCAAGTCCTAACTCACGCTGGCGCGCATATTCAATGCAGTATTTTGCCCAAGGCTTGGCCCGCAACCGCGTTTTGGAAATCGGCTTGCCCGTCATGACACAAATCCCGTAAGTCTGGTTGTCAATTCGCTCCAGCGCCTCATCGATCTCCCTGAGCACGGTCCGCTCTTTCTCAATCAAGCCAAGCGTAAACTCCTGTTCCCAGGTATCTGTGCCAAGCTCTGCCAAATGAATCGGCATGGAGGACCCCCCGCCGTTGTCCGACGAGTTTCCCGTCCCCAACGCATCCCCCTGAAGGTTCGTCATGTCACCGATCAATTCGCGCCGCTTGCCCAGCAGCATGTCTCGAAACTCTTCCAGTTCTTGGGGCTTGAGTCGCGTCTTGGGGAGCTTACTCATTGTACCGTCGGTTGCATCACCAACCACCCCGGACCGGACCTTCTTGGTACCCGGCGATCGGGAAGAACCTTTCGCCGCCTTCCCCCCCGACGACGAGGCCCCACTGGCAGCAGCCATCGCTTTGGCCGCTAATGGACTCGAAAAAACAACCCGCTTCACCGGTTTCTTAATGGCTTTGTTGACCTTGGCCGGTCGACGCCGAGGACCCGCTTGGGCCGGGGCCGATGGCGCGGTCGGGGCTGAAGTTCGCTGACTGGACTTCGCGACCTTGGAAGACCGCTTGACAACCGTCTTCTTCTTAGCCTTGGTCCCAGACGACTTGGAGGCCTTTTTGGCGGTCTTTGCGGAGGGAGTTTTGGCAACCGAAGAGGCTGCACCACGCCGTGCGACACGTGCCTTCTTCGATTTGGACCCCGCTGTCTTACGAGATGGGCTACTCTTTCGAGCCTTTTCTGTAGAATTCTTTCGCTTGACCACGCCTCTTTATTCTCCGGCCGCCTGGTGCGCCGACAGACTGGCTTCGGCCAACCCGCGCCTAAGTCCTTATGAAACAAAAAGAAAAGAAACGAGCACAGTCGCGTTAGTATATCGTCCTGCCCCCCCAATGTCAAGGTTGCCCTCGACTCTGCTGTCGAAGGGCAAATCCATCGAAACCCGCGCGGAATAGGTCGGCGGTTTCAACCTCCCCGCCCGTTGAGAAGATCCCGCGCGGCTATGCCAGGGCTTTCTCAAAACCTTTCGCCATCGTCGGCAACAACCGGAACAGTGCCTCCTCTTCCAGCTTCATCGTAGCTTGACGCCGCTCCATCACCCGCTTGGCAACCTCCAGGCAGCGCTCCACGTCGTACGTGCTTCCCCCCCCATCGGTCAACCAACTAAAGGACGGCACGAACTTGGGTGAGAAACCGCAGGTCGCGACGTTGGCGCCGAATCCCACCACAGCACCTGTCGGGAACATCTGACCAATACCTGTTTTGCTGTGATCCCCGATCGTCAGACCCACAAACATCTGACCGGAATCCACTTCGACACCGTTGATCGGTACGCGGATCGAACCATAGGTGTTCTTCAAATCACTATTGACGGTATCCGCTGCCAGATTCACCCATTCGGCCACATAGGAATGCCCCAGGAAGCCATCGTGCTGCTTGTTGGAAAAACCATGGATGATCGACGATTCCAACTCCCCACCCACCTTACACCGTTGACCGATGCTCACGGCGTCTCGTAGCGTCGAGCCCGGCTGAATCAAAGATCCATCACCAACGAAACAAGGCCCTTCAATGCTACTGTTGGGTGCGATCGTAACGTTCTGACCAATATAAATGGGGCCATTTTCAGCATCGAGCACAACGCCAGGCTTGATCGTACTGCCAGCGCCGACATGAATCGCTCTCTCGTTTAAACAAAAAACGCCGCCGCAAATGCGCCCACGCAACTCCGCCGGCTCACCGGCACGATGCCAACCCTCATGCAACATATCCGCATTCGCATGAACGAGCTCCCAGGGGTATTCGATTAACTTTGGGGAGTCTACGAATCGATGCTCCGACACGTTCGCTAATACACGTTTGATCGCAACAGGATCGAGCAAGACCTCCGGCGTCAACTGCCGACAAAGCGTCTCGTCAGCTTGAATCACAACAGGAACATCACCATGCCATTGGACAGCGGCAATATGGCTCAGGTCCATCGAGCGATTGAGCAACAACCGGCCATTCACGAATAGCGCACCCCCCGCTTCGGGAACGCTATTAACGCGACAATGGAGGCGATTTGCCGCAACAGCCATCAGGCTTTCACGACAAAAAACCGTCACGGTATGTGCTGACACACAATCAATGACGTGCTCGAACAGACTCCGATAACCCGTACGCAACTCGCACACCGTACGCCAATAGGTCAATGGAAGGAGATTCCGATACGCATCATCTTCAAAGATCACAAGAGCATGCATGCCGTATCCGCCCAGAAATCGCTACGTCAAATAACGAACACACTCGATCACAACAGAAAGACAAGAGCCGTCTCACACCATGGGTCAATGTAGCAAGCCGACAGCTCGAGTCCCATCTTGCCGTAAGAATCGGTGATAATCTTCGGACATTGGCGATTCATTCGTGGAAATGGCAAAAAGAGAAGAGTCAGCATCTGCCGCAATGCCGGTAGGAGACATTTGACAGAACCCATATACAAAGGGGGTGGCTTGATTCCATCGGCAACGTCCCGTCGTGCGGGCATGTTCCCATCAGGAAATCGGTGGCCTCCCTGGGTTCTCGCTTAACGGTTCAGTCAAACAATCTCCCTGTCGTACATGACAGACGCTAACTCTCTCCTTTTACGTATACCATTCAGCCAACAGATTTTCCACACCACTCGCGCACATTTTCGCGCTGGCCGAAAATGCGACCCGTCCCTCAAGAGGCAATGCCGTCCCAAGATCAGCATCAACCGATACTTACCTATCGGCAAAAACCCCCAAAGACGAGAACCCCAGAGTCGCACCGATGGGAAGAGATGACTACGGCAAACTCAATTCACCAGCTGGCGGGCAAACGTTTCGTACTCCATCACGAAGGCGTCGAGGTCCTCGGTGATGTAGTGTCGAAAGACGACCTCGCTGTCGCGATATCGCGCAGCACCCGGCGTCGCCGCGCGATAGGCGCCAACGGACTGACGCAAACGTTGGGTCCCAACATCAGCCAAGAGTGTTTGAAAACCTGTAAGATAGGTTTTGTTTTGACCCTCGCGAAGAAAAAGAACGAGCGACCATACCTGCGCATAATAGGCGCGCGTCGGTTGCCCCGCCTGCACAACGGCATCTCCAGCATTCATGCGAAGCAGGTCGCACAGGGGAATGAGATCGCCTGTTGGCCCGAGCGCTTCCCGCAAGTCATTCTTCCGAAAAAAATTGCGAAACGGTGTGTAAACGGGCCGATAGCCGTCGAGCTCAAAAGCCTCCCACTGTGTCGCAAGACCTTCGTTCAGCCAGGCAGGCACCGGTTCCGGAAAAAAACGCGCCAGATACTGATGTAATCCTTCATGCGCTAAAAGTGCCAATGTCCGGTCTCTTCCGATATCAAAGATCACGGACGTCTGGGTGGGATGGTCCATATAACCGCCCGACTGAATATGCAAATACATGTACGCCTGGGCGGGAACAAAGGCACGCGTAAAGTCCGCCCACTGCGGACGATCGTCGAAAAGATAAACCCGAAGTCGGTCCGAGCTTTCAAGGGCGGGCGGTATCAGCTTGCCGTACTCAGCAAAGGTCGTTTCCATGAACTCAGGCAATGCCTCCACGAGCACTTCGTCCTTGGCGGTCATACGAAAATCGTAATGATCCGTAAGCCACTGAATACCCGTAGGCCCATGCGGTGGCGTCCAAACCCGTTGCTCAACCGTAAACTTCGGCCTCAAAACCGACGACCCGCACCCACACAGAACGATCGACACCACCAAGGCCCATCCCCTCAATCGCCCCAAACCATGAAAAAAGGAGCGGGTGTTCCCACCCAATACCGCCTGAAATAGTCGTCGTCCGCCAGCCATGGTCGTCACCTCATGAGTCGATCAGCCATTCTAGGGCAAGTACGCCTTTTTGGCACATGAAGGGGCCTCCCTTGAACGGCGATGTGACTCTTGATAGCATTTTGGACTCGGTTTTTCCTATGGGGCAGACGGTTTTGCCCGCTTTCTCAGCATTCCAAGGAGCAGCATCGTGTTGAAAATGGCAGTACTCGGCGGCGACGGTACAGGACCTGAAGTGGTGGCCGAGGGACTCAAAGTCCTCAAGGCAATCTCAGAAAAAGAACATTTCTCTTATGAAACGAAATTTTTCGATCTGAGCGGTAAGGCTTACCTGGCTCGTGGCGGCGATCCAAACCGCCAAAGTATTCCTATTATCACCGACGAGCAGATCAACGAACTCCGCCAATACGACACCATCTATCTCGGCGCGGTCGGCGATCCCGATGTCGCCCCCGGCATATTGGAGAAGGGCCTGCTGCTTCACTTGCGATTCGAACTGGACCAATACATCAACCTTCGCCCCGTGCGACTCTACCCGGGCGTCGATACACCCTTGAAAGACAAAACGCCAGAGGATATCGACTTCGATGTTATTCGCGAAAATACCGAGGACCTCTATTTCGGCGGCGGCGGCTTCCTCCGCAAAAACACACCCAACGAGGTGGCCACGCAGGAAATGATCGCGACGCGGTTCGGCGTGGAACGATGCCTCCGCTATGCGTTTGAGCATTGCCGAAAACGCAACGACAGGAAGCAACTCACCCTGGTCGCCAAAACAAACGTGTTGACCTACGCGCATGACCTTTGGTGGCGCGCATTCAACGAGATCGGCGATGCGGAGTATCCAGACATCAAACGGGATTACAACCACGTCGATGCGTGTTGTATGTGGTTTGTGAAGAACCCCGAGTTCTACGACACGATTGTCGTCCCCAACATGTTCGGCGACATCATTACAGACTTGGGTGCCATGATCCAGGGCGGCATGGGGGTCGCAGCGGGCGGAAACATTAACCCTCAAGGCACCAGTATGTTTGAGCCGATCGGCGGCAGTGCTCCGAAGTACACCGGCCAGAACGTCATCAACCCGATTGCCGCGATTGCTTCGATGGCCATGCTGCTTCGCGTGGTCGGCGATCAAATGGGTGATGCTGCCGTCGTTCGAGCCGGTGAACGCGTCGAAAAAGCCATCACGGCAACCTGCCCCAAGATGAAGTCGCAGTCGGCCGGCAGAATGGGGTTCAGCACGACCGAAGTCGGTGACTTGATCTGCGCAGCGCTCTGAGCCCGGGCCAACAAGGAACTTCGCTCAACAAGCGGGTTGCGAGACAGGCAAGGATGTCTCGCGCTGCTGGTACATTTGCTACGGAGCTACGAACCCCATAGACAGAGGTCTCTCTGTGCGGTGGCGCGGTGATTGGTTTTGTCAGAAATACTGGTATTCTGGGGGTTGTGTGTCACCCGTTCCAGGCACAAGCCTTTGGGTGATTCGGTCGGATAAATCAGTCCGCTCCTCGCCAGTCGTGGGCTAATTGCGTTGCTGACGATTTGAACTACCGGCAAACGTCACCAAGTACGGAAGCAAAATAGCCAGCGGAATAACGCGGCCAACCAGCATGCCGACAATAACCGCGATCTGTCCCTGCACGGATAACTGCTGCGTCAGGCCCGTGGACAGACCCACGTTGCAACAGGCGCTGACGGCTTCAAAAAGACACGCTTCAACTGAGCCGGCTTCACGATAGATCAGCACGAAGGCTACCAAGAAGATAAGCACAAACATGGCAGCGGCGATAGCAGCGGCGGTGGCGACGGCACGATGCGATTGGGCCGACCGGCGGGAAGGACCTAACTTCTCGCTCGTGGCGGGGCGCAAGAAGACCGAACCGATAAGCAACCACACAATCACAATACGCAACCCGCCGGCAGTGCCACCGAGACCACCACCGATCAGCATTAAGAACGTCAGTGCCGCACGGCCACTCGGCGACAACGATGCCTCATCGAGCCGAGCGACCTGCATCCCGCCGGTGCGAGAAGCAATACCATGAAACAACGAAGCTGCTGCTCGTTGCCTTGGTTCCATCGTCCACAGCCGTTGCGAATCAACACGAGCCGCGTTTTCATCGCTAAACGTGATCGCACGAGACGATGCAGCCTGCGTTGGGCTCGGTTGGCTCGCATCGACAGGTAACATGATCCGGCCCGCTGTTTTCTCGCGAGGGTAACGAAGCTGCCAATAGCGGCTGCTTTCGGTCGCATACAGGGCCGCTGCTCCCAAAACGACGAGCAGCAACGTGACGCTCCACATGACACGGCTCTCTTTGGAGCTAGCTTGCCCCGGTACACGACGACGAAACAGATCGTACAGTACCGGTCCGCCAAGCGTGCCAAGCACCATCAACGGCAAAATCGTACCGTAAAGAGCATAATCCCGACCATGGGCAATCAGGCTGCCTTGTGACAACGTGAGCCCAACGTTGCAGAAGGCGCTCACAGAAAGAAAAGCACTGTCAAACCAGTGCCAGAAGCTGCTTGCCGCCTGCGTCGTGGTGGCGGCGGACTCGCGAACCACAAAGAGAACAACCGTACCCACAGCCTCAATCAGGAAAGCAATACCCACAACAAAACGAATGAGCCGGCGAACACGCGTCGGCGATATCTCGTCCTCCTGGGTACCACCCCATCCGATCGCGTGCCGAAATCGCCATCCCAACACCGATCCAATCACAAGGATCGCCAGCCCCCCCACCTGCATCAGAACGAGAAGGACAACCTGACCCACCCGACTAAACTGATAACCCACATCGCAAACAGCTAACCCCGTCCCCGTCAGTGCGGCTGTAGCCGTAAACACACATTCGAGCGCATGCATACCAAACTGATACTTAACCAACGGATGATCGGTCTGAACCGGATATGCACCTTGCCAACAGATGGGCAACATCAGAACGGCCCCGCCCAGCAGCACAAGAACAACGGCTCCCGCGAGCAGCCGTCGAACACCGCGCCCCACGTACGGTCGATCAAGCCCGCCAGCCAATGCGCCAGCAACGGCTTGGCATAACGCCCCAGCACCCAAAATCACGCTATAGATGGCACCAATCCGGAGAATCAGGTATTCCGATCGGCGATCCGCCAGCCACCAGATGACTGCTGCGACGATCAATACATAATCCACCCACCATCGCCGCAACCGCGTACCCGACCCTGAAAGAGGCACAAACATGAACAACCGCGACAAGACAAACAGGCCGACCGAAGCCCTGAAGAGCACGGCGACTCGGTCTTCAGCCACCTCCAGCTCGCCAAGTCCGTACGCCAGGGCAAGGGCGGCGGCACCTGCCAGCGCCGACAGTAACCACGTGAGAACCGCAAGAACGGGGGTCTTGCCAGGAATGGATTGAGTCATGAGAAGACTTGCCTCGCCTTTGGGGGGCACCTGCCACGCCTACGTGATGCCAAGCACCGGCACACCTCACTGTAGCCCCTAGCCCTTGGTTTTCAAGGCCGTACATAAGAAGAGTGATCGCAGCCAAGTCAAACAGTCATTTGATCCATCGACTAGGGGTTTGCTGGATAGAACCGATGTGAAACGACTAGGGCCTTCTCCGCCTCGAGCCGGCCAAGCTGCCGAACAGCAATAGTAGCATCGCATCCGGCTCCGGCGTGACGATAATGGTGACGCTTTTCTTCTTGATCGATGATTTGGAACTGGAGTCGCTTGTTGCCATCAGGTTGTCATCGAGAACGATTTGAATGTATTGCCAACTCGGAGTGGTGCCGGGAAAATCGATGAAATACATGCCATTCCACTCGCGCGTTCCTTCGCCCTCCGAGGAAAGAGGATCGGGCGAGGCTTCCGTGCCTTCGGCCTGAAACGACCACTCATCTTTCGTGAGTTGATACGGGTCCAAATTGATGCCGAAAACAGCCGCGGTCACCATCGTTTCCCCAGTCCCGTCGAACTCGTATTCACCCGTTTCGTGAATTTCGATTCGCGTGAAGGCGTGACCCTGGTGAGCCTGAAGCCTCACCTCAAGCCGGTCACCAGTCAGGGCTGGATCGCCGTCAAGGCTTGTCGCTTCGAATGACGATGGCGAGAAGACAAATGTGTTGCCATTGGCAAGCACGGGGTCGCCAAACCGGTCGCTATCACTGCCGCCGGAACTCCAATCGAAGAAAGCACCGACACCGCTGCTGTTCGACCAGGGAATGGGCTCAGCGCGAACTGGCTTCCCACTCGCAATCAACCACATCAGCAGCAGCAAGAAAACAACTGACGAGACAGACAAGCCCCGAAGCATCCTGCACCTTTCACCCACCGGACGATCACCACCGCCCCTTCGGTCACTCGGAAACCTGCAATCGATACCACGTGCGGCAGGAACCCCACCTTCACTGGGCCGTATCACACGAGCGACGTGACGCAGCGCAACCGGACGAGACGAATTCCTTTCCCCTTAACGTCCCAATATTATTAACGAATTCCGCGTAAAAGTCCAGTCTTTTCCGACCCCACCGAATACCGGACGACCGAACCCAACCGAGGGCAAAAACTCCGCGGAGACCCTAATTAAACAGATAAAATCAGAACGGGCGTCTGCATCGAACGGCAAACAAAGCCCCCACAAGCAGGAACAGGAATGCCGCCGGTTCAGGAACGATCGTCAGTGCCAAAGTGGAACCAACAATCTTCTTCTCGATAAACGCCGTCGAACCCGCCTGACTGATGGCAACGAGCTCGTTCTCGATGACGAGCTTGAGACAAGTCCAATCGACAGTGTCGCCGGCAAGATCAACTCCCGCTTGCGCACTCCAAGTGCCACTGTCGAACGTTGTTGTCGTAATCAGCATATCAGGCGTGGTGACAAACGAGTCCGACTTGGTTCGACTTAGCGGCTGAGTCATATCCATCGCCGAAAGCGAACCATTGAGCCCAACTTCACCTGTACCAAGGATTCCATAATCCCCGTCTTCGGAAATCTGCACGTCGGTAAAACGGTAGCCACTATGTGCGGTGAGGATGACTTCGAGGCGGTCGCTCACCGTGGTGGTGCCGCCGCCCACGCTTTCAGCCCGAAAACCAGAAGGGAAAAAAACAAACGTCTGACCGCCAACCAAAATGGGATCGCCAAAGAGGCCCAACTGGCTGCCGCCGCCACTCCAATCGAAAAAGGTGGCTGATCCACTGCTGTTGGCCCAGGAAACAAACGCATGGGCTCGGTTGTCATACCCGAAGCACAACACTGACAAAACCAGCGATGTCAGGATAAACCGATACCCAAACATGTTTGCGCCTTCCCCACCTGCTATCGGCCATCGGGACCCCGCGTATCAGCTACTTCCGTTGTTCAAGCCTGTCGTCAAGCCTGAAGCCCAAATGGCAGACCTGCCGCTTTCACTGCACGAAGCAGGATTCAAAAACCCAGCCGGGCTAAGAAAAATGGTCCCTAAGACATGCCCCTCCCAGGGCTTCTCCGGGCGTTGCCCCTCCATACCTCTTGACGTCTGCCTCCGATCAAAAAAACAACCGGGACAAGCGCGGGTGGTGTGGCTTCTATCCTCTCTAATCCTGAAATACTCTATGAGCGATCAGGAAAAGAGTCAAGCAGAAATCGATCAGAAACACTGCCCAGCCTGGCCTCCTAAAGCAGGTAAGCCAGCCCCAAAAACAACCTTCATGCACGTAAGCGGGAAGATGGCGGACTCACGTTCGCACGAGATTTCCGTTCGCACGTGATTTCAGAGAACACGGGCTAACAAAGAAAAAATAACTGACGGGCTTGAGTTTTTAAAACGATCGCGAAGCAGCTTGGCGCAAGACGATGATGGTTACTTCTTCCCGTATACCTCGTCGGGATTGAAGAGTCTCTCAGCATTCACTTTCCATTCACCATTCGCCTCATACGTACGGAAAAAGCAATTCTTATAGCCCTCATGGCAAGCAGCCCCATTCTGCTTCGCCTTGATAAGCAGCGTGTCCATATCGCAGTCGATGAGAATCTCACAAATTTCCTGCGTGTGCCCGCTGGACTCCCCTTTCATCCAATACTTTTGCCGTGAACGCGACCAAAAATGCGTCTTACCCGTCTTGATCGACGCTTCCAGACTCGTCTTGTTCATGTAAGCCATCATCAAAACCTCGCCGGTTTCCACATCCTGAACGATGGCGGGTATCAAGCCGTTCGCGTCGTACTTGAGATTCTCCAATCCTTGCATGCGAGCGTTCCTCGTTTCGTGATTCGTAACCAAGTGCTTTTCCTATCCGGGTGCCTCTCACGACTCCACGGACCGCAGTGTAGCCGTCCATCGCCATCGATGCTACTTGCCCGAAACTCAAAACACGCCAACGTCCGAGAACATGGCAACCCATGAGCCTGCATGGAAACCTTTCACTCCGTCCGCATATATCTTCATACGTCCGCTAAATCGGCCTTGAGAATCTTCCGATCACCATCGCAGAGGGAGTCTTTCTGCGCCCGGCGTGGCAACCGGGAATTGAGCCCCGGTCTTATCCGGTCTCGATAAAACAAAACGCAGAAGGCACAAACGGAGGTTCCGGCTTGATCCGATGGCTCGTACTGAGCATTTTGGCGTTCAGCCTGGTCTCATGTAACCAGCCAGGCACAGACATCGTGGCTGGGCCTTACCCGCCCTCCGACCCCGATGGCTATGCCACCACCATGCCAAGTGACGAAGCCCCCATCGGCCCTCAGGAGTGGGACGACCCCACCATGAAACGGCCCTACCGCCTCCAGACCGGTGACTTGGTCGGCATTCGCTTCTTCTACAAACAGGATCTCGACGACGAAGTTCGCATCCGGCCCGACGGGCGCATCAGCCTAATGCCGGTGGACGATGTGCCCGCTGCCGGACTGACGGCAGACGAACTCGACGCGGTGCTAACCAAACGATTTGCCCATATCCTACAACGGCCGGACCTCTCGGTCATCGTGCGCGAATTTGCTGCCCAACGCGCCTTCGTCGGTGGCGAAGTCAAGAGACCGGGTGTCGTCGAACTGGGCTCCAACGTGAGTGCCTTAAGCGCCATCATGGAAGTCGGCGGCCCCTTGGCAACCGCAGAACTCGACAGCGTGCTTCTCATTCGCCGCGGCGAAGACAAGACCTGCTACGTGCGACGACTCAACGTCCGGCAAGCCATGTACAACGGTACCGGCGATGTGCTCCTGCATGCTTACGACATTGTCTACGTGCCGCGAACCATCGTCACAGACGTAGGCCTCTTCGTCCAGCAGTACATCAACAATATTGTGCCACGGATGTTCGGCTTCCAGTTCCTCTACAACCTCAACCCGGAAGTCCAGGTACAAAGCGACGATCGGGCGAATTTGCTGTTCAACCGGACGAATACGCGCTAATAGACCGGCGGAGCATTGCGACCGCAACAACGTAAGCAACCAGGCCAACAGCTCCCGCCAGCACAGGGTGCACCATCAAGGCGCCAAAAGTCACGCCAGCAACCACAACAACCGTTGGAATAACACGATAGAGGAGTCGAGTGGACAACCGATACGGCGAGTGGTGACGAATCACCCTATAGGTCCAACTGGGCCCGATCAAAACGACAAGTAGCCGAATCCACGCCGAAGCGATCGTGCCCAATAGCGCCAACAAAACAACGTTAGCCAACACACAAATCACAACATTGGTCAGTTCCACACGCACCAACCGACGCTGCAGATTGAGTGTTACAGCAGTCACCCCCATCAAGCCCGCGATGGGCATCATGCCGCCCACCCAAACCATGACGCGGAATTCCGGCACGACGGGTTCGTACGGTGATCCAAACAAGAGCTGGACAATAGGACGTCCAAGAACAAACACGACCGCGCACAGCGGCGGCAACATACAAAGCAAACTGTCAAAAACACGCTGAAAGACCGCCTGAAACCGATCCCCATCATCTTGCCCAAGATGTCGGGCTAACAAAGGCCCCACCGTCGCAATGAGAATACTGGTCGCGACCAGTACGAATTCAGGCAACTGCGCAACCGCACCGTACGCGCCGGCATCAGCCGATCCGAGAATCGCTCCAATAAGAAAAATATCCCCTTTGAGCTGCACAAGCATCAGCAGTGCGGTGATTCCAAGCGGGATCGAAAACAGAATCAACGGGCGCATCACCTGCCGGCCCAAATGAACGGGGACATGGAGCCGCCCCTTCAACGCCGCCCAAAGCGCAATGACAAACAAACCCGAAGCCAGGACCTTGGCTCCCATCAACGAGGGAATGCTCCCCTGAACATGAATGAGCCACAAGACCAATCCCAGTTCGATCGCCCGCGACAACGACCATAAACCGAGTTCCCAGTGAATCATCAACTTCGCGCGGAAATAAGTGATCGGCGTCCGCAACGAATGGATAATGAAAACGGCAGACCCCATTCGAAGTGTACTGGCTGCCTCCGATGGGATGGGAAGAAACCACGGTGCCACGTATAACGCCGCTCCAACGATGACGCCAATCCCAACTCGCAACCAAGTAACCGCTCCCAGCCAATCAGACACGTGCTCGTCCGACTTGGCGATCTCACGAACAGCAATTTCAAAAAGCGAAATCTCCGTCGCCAAATCGAGAAACGTCACGATGCTAAAAACGATGACGTAGATGCCGTAACGATCCGGCCCCAGATAGTGAATGACCGCCAGCGTGGTCAGCAAGTTCAGACCAACGGATAGGCCGCGACCGACAAGCGTCACGAGCACGTTCCGCTTGGCCTCACGGGGAATGGCTGCCCCCATGTGATCGGGAATATCAGACGTTGTCTGGCTCATGATGAATCATCTTTAGCTGGCTGCTAAACCACCGATCGATGGCACAAAACGCTGCTGGGAGGCAAATGTAACCGATTTATGAAAACTTGTCGCCAAGGGAAAACATCATCGTTCGGCGAAGAAACAATTTCCGGCTCCCAACCAACCGCCTACTTGGATATACTTGTGTACATCGGGGACCACGTCTTTTGCGTATCAGACGGTTATTGGACCCGACGGACACTTGGTTTGCGCCGATACATACCTATAGGTAAGTCGGCAGCGAAGGAAAGACTGGAAAAACTGTTCGCGGGGATGCCCGTGCCTCAAGCAGATGTGTCTCGACAGGACAAGCGAAGGAGTAGGGACTTGAAGCAGCACTGGCGGCGATCATGCCTTACCATGTTGACCTCGGCAGCGACCCTGTTCGGGGGCTGTCAGTGCGCATCGCAAACGGACTGGCTCGATCAACTGGTCCTCAATGGCGGAGCCACGATTCCGACCGGCCCAACGAACTTCGGCGTCATCCTCACACCACCCAACTTCCCGTCTACGTCGGTGGAAGACTACATCGCCGCGTTCGACCGTGCCAAGACACTTGGTTCCTTTACCTGCTATATCTGGGAATGGAACACAGGCGAGGAAGGTTATGTCAACGCCACGCGCGTTACGGAAGAAGCCCACAAACGCGGATTCGATATGTTGCTGCAGTTGGTGCCACAGGGTTTCGGTGACGTAACACCACCCAAGGGACTTGGTGCCGACTCCTTCCGCGATCCAATCGTACAACAACGTTTCATCAACGATGCGGTCAAGCTCGCTTTGCTCAAGCCCAAATGGCTCGTCTTAGCCACCGAGATCAATCTGTTAATCCGTTCACGACCCGACGAATACGATGCCTTTGCTGAACTCTACAAACAAGCGTATCGTCAAATCAAAACCATCGCACCGGATGTCTATGTCGGCGTTTCCTATCATCACACCGTCTTGTTGAGCGAACTGAACTTCGAGATCATCGATCAAATGGGACCGCAGGACTTCCTCGGATTTACAACCTATCCGGACGCATTGGTCACGGATGGACCTTTCAGCAGCTCGAAAGAACTGCCGGCCGATTTCTATTCGACGCTCCGGTTGCTCTATCCCGATAAGCCCATCGCGTTTACGGAAATGGGGTGGAGCACCTACGAAGATCCGAGCATGCAAGACCAGGTGGCTTACATTGAGCGCTTGCCAGAGCTACTCAACGGTGTCGATCCCATTCTGATTTGCTGGGCGATGTTGCATGACATGACAGCTTTTGACTACCGCTACCTGTCCCAATCCCAGCAGGAAACGATCAAATCCCGATTCGGCATCGCTGTCGATGTGCTGTTTGAACGGCTCAATCACATGGCCTTACTCAACAACGACGGCACGCCTAAACCCGGCTACTTCACTGCATTAAGTATCTTCAATAACGGCGACGAAGGGGAAACGCCTTGATGAAGCAGCAACCCACCAACATATCACACAACCTTACCGAGTGGGCATTCTTGGCTCTGGTCGTCTTGAGTATCGGAATAGGCGGCTGTCCGAATTCGCCGCTGGCGGAACTCATTCAGGAACAATTTGCCTCGTCCAACAACGATCCTGTCCAAGATAATATACCCACGCTACCCCAACCGATCGTTCTCTCGGCCGGAACCAGCGGCAACACTGCCCGTATTGAATTCGCAGTAGACGAATCCGACCCAAACGTGAACGAAATCCTCGGCTTTAACGCTTACCGTTCAGAGCAGTCCGGCACCGGTTACGTGATCCAACGCGCGTTCGCCCGTTTCGAGGAACGCGTCTTTCAAGACACATCCGCACGACCAGGAATCACATACTACTACGTTATGACGTCCGTGGATCGACTTGGCAATGAATCCGAACATTCTGAAGAAGTGGCGATCCAAATCCCACTGGCGGCAAACCAAATCGTCGTCCACGCGGACGAGATCACCGGAACCCTCTGCACGAATGCGATGGGGGTAACCGATCTCAACACCGACGACATGGACTTCAGTTCCGACGAATTCAAATCACAAATCAGCGATCTCGGTATTCAATGGTGGCGCGTCAGCATGGGACGATGGGATGCGGGTCGCGTCCTTGACGAACAGGAAATCGTCGAACGCGAGGTCTTCTTCGGCACGACATTAGCCGATGCCCAGAACCCTGCTCTTTATCGATGGACCTACCTGGACCGCGTG
>Ga0180433_10002700_pt1 | contig 26960 bp, 22 predicted proteins | sample SS_ome_8_FD_132980 | JGI IMG/M metagenome (GOLD analysis project Ga0180433, IMG submission 132980) | Hypersaline lake sediment archaeal communities from the Salton Sea, California, USA - SS_1_D_1 metaG | ecosystem: Environmental > Aquatic > Non-marine Saline and Alkaline > Hypersaline >... | reverse complement strand
TTTAAACGCCATTTTATCTTTCGTTTTTGTGGGGTCTTCCCTTTTTGTAGTTTCTTTCGGAATCGTTTCATACTTTTTATATTTTGAGCTATTAAAAGTACAAAGAGTAAGCATAAAAGTATAGTTTTGATTATCTTACTCATAATTCTTCCTCTCAAGGTTTATGAGTTATAATAATCTTACTATATTCTTACTTTGAATTTGTCCGAAAGTTTTTTTTAGAATCTGTTATTTTAATTGCTAAATGCTTGCATTTTTATTTTTTGCTTATAGATCTAAAACTTCGTCCAAATCAGATTTGAGATCTCGCTTTTTATTGATGAAAATTCTTTTATTTTTTAGATAAAAACTTATTATATTTTCAAAGTGTGCTGGGCAAACAAATACTTTTTCTATGCCTGGTTGGTTAAGCTGTTGTCGGTAGTAATGTTTATTGTCTTCTAGATACCAGGTTCTTGTTTTAAATATTTTTTGCATTTTGGTAGGAAGTATTTTAAAGAGCTTTTCTGGTATTACTACTGGTACATAAATTTTGTTTTCTTTTAATGATTGTTTTGAATGTTGTTCATATCGTTCTGCATTATTAATGGTACTTGAAACGGCAGAAAAAGGGGCAGTTTTTTTGAATCTTTTATTTTTAAAAAGATCTACTGAACCTGTTTCTATACCAATACCAAATTTTTTAGGAGCATCTTCAATATTTATATTTTTTAAGAATTCATCCGCTTCATATGTAATTTCCAGGCTAGATTTAAAAGCTCTATAGAAAGATTTGTTATTATTTCTTTCGTGTTTTTTTTTTGGATAAAGGGCTACAAATCCATCACCAGTTCTTGAAATCATTTCTCCATCCCATCTGTCAATAGGTTCATCAAGTTTTTCAGTAAGAGTCTTTATAAATTTTACTACTAGTTTTTTACTTTTTGTTTGGTTGCAAAAAAAAGTAAAATTCCTCAAATCGAATACTATTACTGTACCTCGTACTTCATATGTTATTTCTCTTAGTTTTCCATATAGCTTAAGATCTATATCAGACCTTCGTTGTATATATTCTATTTCTTTGATTTGTTCTATGGGCTCAGCTTGTTCTATGGGCTCAGCTTGTTCTACGGGCTCAGCTTGTTCTATGGGCTCAGCTTGTTCTATGGGCTCAGCTTGTTCTATGGGCTCAGCTTGCTCTATGGGCTCAGCTTGCTCTATGGGCTCAGCTTGTTCTATAGGCTCAGTTTGTTCTATTGGCTCAGTTTGTTCTATTGGCTTAGTAAAAATAGGGGTTTTATGAAAGACAGATGTATAGTTACCAGAAGCAACCAATTTTCTTATTTTTAGACTATTGTGTAACTCTCTAGCGCTTTGGATAGTTATATCCAATCCTTTTCTTTGTGTTGGGCTATCTGTTTTGCATTTTCTAAAATTTTTTTTGAGTTTTTTTGTTTTTATTTTGAGAGATTTTGCTTTTTTTCTTCGTTTTTTAAGATCTTTACTTCCTTGGCGTTTTCTTTTTTTTATAATTTTTTTTACGGATGTTATTATGAGAGTTTTAGAAAGAGCTTGATCTGGAGTTTTTGATTTATACTTATAATGTCTATATTCCATAGAGTGTATGTATTGTGTTACAAATATTACTAAGATCAGCAAAAGTATAGATACTATTTTTTTCATAATTTTATTATTTCTCCAACAGTTCTAAGTTTTATTTACGTATTTAAGTAATAGTTAGCAATATATTTAGAATAATATCAATAATTTTTATAAATTTTGGAAAATCTACAGGGTTATTTGTAGCGAAGGAAGGAGACTTACATCGCTCACTAGAAGAACATTACGATCTGGACCTAATATTCTCTACACAAGCAACCAGAAAGTTAGCTAATGACTGGACAATAAGATACAAAAATAGGTTATTTCAGCTAGAAAGGGAGCAAATAGCCTATATTAGGCCTATTTATTTTGCTTTGATAGGGTTTCTTATACCAGTTGATTTTACGGGTAACTTTGTTATTATTGTTATTAAAATTTAATGATTGTCAAATTTTTATGTGTGGAGGAAAATTATGAGTAAAAGATCTATTTTTACTGTTATGTTTTGTGTTTCAATGTTGATTTCTCAAAATGGGTATTCTATGTTCAATGGCTTATCTCAGATTTCTAGTATTCCTGAAGAGCCTGATGAAAGAGCTAGAATTGATATTTTTGATGCCATTAAAGAAGGTAATCTAAAAAAAGTACAATATGTAGTTAGAACTGGAATAGATTTAGAAAAGCCTAATAAACCGGGAAAACGTGGAGAGACTCCAGTTATGATTGCTGCCTCACATGGACATCTTAAGATAGTTGATTATCTTATTGGTAAAGGGGCAAATATAAATGTGCAAATGAATGGTAGTACGCCGCTTGATAATGCGTTGAAAAATTGCAATGTTGAAGTAGTACAGTATCTTGTAGATAAAGATGCCTGTATGTCTAATGGTATGGTATTTAAAGGAAAAGATGGAACAACTAAGCCAAATAGTGTGTTTGTAGCTTTAGATACTGTTTTGCCACGTTTTGATTGTTGCCAAGATGAATCAAAACTTATGAACATAGTAGACTTTATTTTAACTGAAGCTGCTGAGGTCACCATTGATAATAAGTTTCTTAAGTATTTTATAAAACAGGCAAATTGTCTCGAGGTAAAAGAGCTTCTTTTGAGTGATTATTGCAGAAGAAATAGAGGAGCCCTAGAAGAAGGGGATTTTTTTGTAACAGAAGAAGTAGAAAAAATGACAAGCCAGCTCAATAATAAGATTAAAAAAAAGCAAAAAGAGCGTGATGTGTTGATAGAAGAAATAGGGAAAAAGAAACAAGGGTCAAAAGGATATGTTTTTAGAAGTTCTTTATATTATGAGATTTTTGGTGATATAGCCGAAGAATTGAATGAAATGGACCAGAAGAAAGAGTTACTTAAAGAAGAAATAAAAGAAATAGCTAAGAAAAAAAGAAAATTGAAAAAAAGGTTCAAAATTTCTGAATATGAATCTGACTCTGCCCAAGAGAATGAAGGGGAAGAGAGCGAAGACTTTCTTCCTTGGTCAAGGCTTGAGTCCTCATGCGAGAGGGACCAAGATCGTCGGGGGCAGTCTAAAAAGTCTAGAAAACGTTTAATTTTTTAATTAACACAAAAAAAAGAGAGCTTCTATATTTTTGGAAGTTCTCTTTTCTAATTAATCTATTCCTAAGTTTTCTAAAAAAGCCGTCTGACTTGGTTCTCTTTGCAAGAAGTTTTTTATGAGTATATTTGGATCTTGACTGCCGCCTTTTGCAAGTACTTCATTAATATATCGTTGTCCAATTTCAGGGTTTAAAAGGCCATATTCTTTGATTTTGCTGAACATATCAAGTGCATATACTTTTGACCACATATAGCTGTAATATTTTGCACCATATCCTGATAAATGACCAAATGATGCATACATATTGTCATCTGGGTCATAAATTATATGAGAGCGCATTGTTTCAAGTAAGTTAGTACGTATTGCTTTGGGGTCTTTTTTTGCGCCATTATCGAAGTAATCTAGAGCTAGTATAGAAAGATAGCATTGTCGTTGTAAAAAATCTCCAGAGTCAAATTGTTTTAATTTGAGAATATTTTCTATGGTTTTATCATCAAGAAACTCTCCTGTTTTGTAGTGTCGACTTATTTTCTTCAAGATTTCTTTATCAGAAAGCCATTCTTCCAGCATTTGTGAGGGTATTTCGACAAAATCAGTTTTAACGCTTGTTCCTGCAAATGAACCTACAGTCGTTCTTCCTAGTATTGCATGAAGCGCGTGTCCTAACTCATGAAAGAATGTTTCAACGTCGTTTAATTGCAATAAAGAGGGTTTATCTTTTGTTGATTTAGGGAAGTTTGCAACAACAATACAAACAGATGGACCGTGATTTTTTACTGCAGGTATAATCGTCATCTGACAAGCATGACTATATTTATTAGCTCGAGGATGCAAATCTAAAATCAAATAACCAAGCAGTGTATTATCTTTTTTTGTATATATTTCTACTAATTTAGTGTCAGGATGCCACAAGTTTTTTATATCAGAGACCTTAAATGTTAAATCTAAAAAAGCCTCATAAATATTAAGAAGTTCTTTGATGGTGTTTTCTGTAGGAAAATACTCTGCTATTTTTTGTTCATCTATTTGTAAGTGTTTCTTCTTATACTGGTTTTTTAAGTATCTGAGATCCCAGGCTTTTACTCTGCCCCGATCATCCTGCTGCGCCCCGAGCTCGTTGAGGGGAGCCTGACGAAGGAGAGTTAATTGAATAGATTCTGGTAAATCACTTGTAAGTTCTTCAAATTCTTTTTTTGTTTTTTCACTTGCTTGTGTGTGGAGCGATAGAAGAAATTCTTTTGCAATTTTTGGGTTTTTTGCCATTTGGTCATCTAAGTCAAGTTCACCATAGCTTGCAAAGCCAAGTAGCTTAGCAAGTTTATCTCTTTTTTCTATTATTTTTTTTAAAAGCTCTTCATTTTTTGGGTACGCTCTATTGTTAAATGCGAGATAAAACTTTTTTCTTGTTTCTTCTACTTTGCAATTGTCCATGACAGTAAAATAAGTTGGGTAATCTGTGCGTAATATTATATCTCCCTCTTCAGTTTTTTCTAAATTATTTATAAGTTCTTGGTTTACCCCTTCAAGGTTCTCTTTTTTCACTTGTATTGTACTTTGATCAGTTGCTATATTTGTTTCAAATGTGAGCCCAAGTTCTCCTAGTTCTTTATTTATTTTTTTTACTTGTTCTAATTTTTCTTTTGGAAGATCCAAGCCGGCTCGCTTATAATCTTTTAATGTTTCTGTAATAAAGTATTTTTCTTCTTGGGTTAGATCAGCCTTATCGAGATTTTTTTCATCATATGTTTTAAGAGCTTTGTATAGTTTGACGTTATTGCTTATATTATCCACCCAAAATTTTTGTAGAGTGAGTAATGCTTTATGTGAAGCATCTCGTATCTCTTTTTCTGGGCTGAGCATTTCAAGAGCAGAAAGGCAACTGAAATATATTGATATATTATCCAATGATGATAATTCGTCTAATTGTTTTGGTGTATTTTTATATGTTTTCTCTTGAAGGGGTATAGCAATAATTTTTTCTATTTTTTCTTTTGCTTCTGTTGTATAGTTTTTTACTAGATTTTTAATCTCGTGTGGATTTTTTGGAAAAAGCTTAGTTAAGTTCCGATCATCTTTAATGCGTGATATCATGCTTATCTCTTTCTTTTTAAAATTATATGTTCTGCGTTTTACTCTTTAATTCTAGCCATTTTTCTCGTAATTCTATGGCTTTTTCGAAATCAAGATCAGAGGCTGCTTTTTGCATGTCTATTTCAAGTTGTGCTAATTCTTTTTGGGTGACAGAGCTGCTTGCTTGTCTGAGCTTTTTTCCCAGCCCTGAGCTTGACGAAGGGTTGTTTTTATTTGATTTAGAAGCATTTTTAATAGATTCTTGAAGCTTGGAGATACTTTTGGTAACTTCTCGTTGTACACTTTTTGGCGTAATGCCATGCTTTTTGTTATGCGCCTCTTGAATACCTCGTCTTCTATCAGTCTCGTCTATTGCAGCGCGCATTGATTTTGTGATTTTGTCTCCATACATGATAACTTTTGACTCAGTATTACGTGCAGCACGACCAATAAGCTGAATAAGAGACCGTTTGTCTCGCAAAAAGCTTTCTATATCTGCGTCCATAACGGCCATTAGAGCAACTTCTGGTAGATCTAAACCTTCTCGTAATAAGTTAACGCCAACCAGACAATCAAATATGCCCATTCTGAGCTTTTGAAGTAACTCTGTTCGTTTTGGTGTTTTTAAATCACTGTGTAAGTAACAGACTTTAATTTGTTTTTCTTCTAGGTATTTTGCCAGTTGCTCTGCTAATTTTTTAGTCAGCACGGTAACAAGTGTGCGAAATCCCTTTTTAGTCGTCTCTTTGATATTTTGTAATAAATGGTCCATTTGGCCAACACGAGAGACAACTTCGATTTTTGGGTCAACAAGGCCAGTTGGTCGAATAATCTGTTCAACAATATTATCTGAATTTTTTATTTCATACTCACTTGGGGTTGCTGAGACGAAGATGACATTTTTTAGATGTTTTTCTATTTCTTCAAACTGCAGTGGCCTATTGTCATAGGCAGATGGTAACCTAAATCCAAATTCTATTAACGATTTTTTACGGGACCTATCACCGGCATACATACCCTTAAATTGTGGTACAGCAATGTGAGATTCGTCAATTATTGTAAGAAAATCATCTTGAAAGAAATCAAATAAGCAAAATGGAGCCTCGCCGGATTTTCTATTTTCAAAGTGAGCTGAATAGTTCTCAATTCCAGAACAATAGCCTACTTCATTGATCATTTCCAAGTCATGAGTGACACGTTTTTGTATGCGATCTCTATAAATTGGATTTTCTACAGTAGGTGCATATGCATCTAACTCTGATTTTATACTTGTGATAGCTGCTCTTTTTTTGTCTTCTGTAGTTACAAAATGTTTAGCTGGAAATACCAATGTGTTGTCCAGGTCTTGCAACACAGTATTATTGAGCTTGCTTACCCATTGCATGCCCTCTATTTCGTTGCTAAAGAGTTCAATTCTTAATTTTTCTTTCTGATATGGCAGATTAACTTCAATGGTATTGCCCAAAACTTGGAATGTGCCAGAAGCTTTTTCCATATCATTACGTATGTATTGTATAAAAATTAACTGTTTTATAAGCTCTTTACGGCTTATTTTCTGCCCAACTTTTAATGGGAGCGCTAAATTTTTATAATCATGTGGATTTCCTAATGAGTAAATACAAGATACAGAGGCAATAATAATGGTATCTGGTCTGTTTACTACAGAAGCGGTGGCTTCTACTCTCAGTCGCTCAATTTCGCTATTTACCTTTGTTTCTTTAGGGATATAGATATCCTGTGCTGGTAAATAAGATTCTGGCTGGTAATAATCGTAATAACTGACAAAATAACAGACCTTATTTTCAGGAAAAAAGAGACTAAACTCTTCATATAGCTGTGCAGCAAGCGTTTTGTTGGGAGAAAGCACTAAGACGGGTTTGTCTTGGTTTGCGATTACATTGGCTATAGTAAACGTTTTTCCAGAACCGGTAACACCGATAAGTGTTGATTTTCCAGGTATCCCAGCACTTAATTTTTTGATAGCCTCCGGCTGGTCACCTGTTGGCTTGAAAGGTAAGTGTAATTTAAATATTTTCTTTTTTTCCATATGTTTAGTATAGCAAAAATGCTTATTTTAAGCAAAAAATTGCAATTAGAGGGCTGCAATCAAAAGTGATTGGTTTTTTAGGTATAATTGTATATGTTAATTTTTTTTACAACTGAGAAAAGTAATTTAGGAGGTTGGCTGTAGACCCAACGGCACTGATCACCCTGATTTTCATAAAAAATAAATAATTTTTTATGAAAAAGTCATGGCTTTCAGAGCTCTGGGCAGGCCGGAATTAGGTCGCCCTAAACGGGCACATTTTTATGCTTTACAAAAAGAAGCTTAATTTTGTTTTGTAGCTTTTTAAGTGGAAAACTTTTTAGTAAGATAAAGTATCATTGTAGAGGAGAATGAGCTTCTTATATTCGTAAAAGAATGCCCGTGAAACTTATTCTTTATCTAGAGTTTTCAAATAGATGCTTTCGTCATGTGCTTCTTTGCTCTTAAGCTACGGCGCACTGCTCAGGATGATCGGGATAATTTATTTATTGAAAAAAAGCTTAAAGGGTGGTCTAGAAAGAAGAAAAAAGCTTTTGTCTCTGGTGATTTTGAAATATTAAAAGCTCTTTATTCTGGCCTGCCCAGAGCTCTGAGAGCCATGACTTTTTTATAAAAAATTATTTATTTTTATGAAAATCAGGGTGATCAGTGCCGTTGGGTTTACAGCCAACCTTCTAAATTACTTTTCTCAGTTGTAAAAAGATTTTCAAATTTTAAAAAGGCCTCGCGAGACACGAATGTGCTCGCAAGACCTTTTGCTTCATTATTCTATATTTTCTCTTATTCTTCAGGTGTATTTTGATCTTCGGGTTCTTGCGTATCTTCAGGGTTCTCTTCTTGGTCTTCTTCTAAAAGATCATCTAGGTCTCCCTCTGGAGGTATATGACCTCTTGCAATAAGATAGCGTGTGAAACGTTGTAATAAGCTTTCACTTTCAGGCATTTCTAGATCTTCTTGATCTTCCATTTCATCTAATCTTCCTATTTCAAACTCGAATTGTTGTATTTGCCCTTCCGGTTGGGGTTGAAGATTTGTATTAGGTTCTTGATTTTCTCTTTGTTCTATTTCAGGGGGAGGAAGTATTGTGATAGGATTTTGGGGTGTCGTTTGCTGAGGATTTTCAGATTCGCGATCTTCTTCTAAGTTATTGTTGCGTATTCTTAATTCATTGAGAACTCGCGGAAGGACAGCTTCTTCGATAGCGTCTCTAAAGCCTCGTGCTAAAAATGCTGAAAAAATTGCCGACTCTTCAAGATCAAGTTCTTCTTCCCGAGCTTGTTCTTGGGTGAGTGGTCTTGGGAGTTCTTTTTGTAATTGATACCAAGGTGGCATCATAGGGACCGGCATTACTTCTTGAATTATCATTATTTCTGGTTCTTCTCTTTCTACTTCATTTTCATGTACTTGGACGTTACAGTTTGGGCATTTCTGGTTTTTAGAAAGCCATCGATCTATGCAAGCTTTGTGAAATTTATGTTTTTTAGGGCACGTTAATTCCTCGCTTTCTTGATCATCAGTGATGTCATCAAGGCAAATTGTGCACATTCCAATAATTTTTTTTCTTTCTGAGAGCCACTTATCTATGCACTCTTTGTGAAATTTGAGTTTTGTAGGAGTAGGTAATTCTTCACTTTCTTGATTTTCAGTAATCTTCCCATGGCACATGCTACATTTTGAAATTTTTTTACTTTTACCACTATTAAGTTTTCTTTTTTTTCTTGTTTGCTCTGTGTCTTCATTTTTTCTTTTTCTTTTCATGCAAAAAGAGGGGATTGATGAAACAGTTACTAGTAATAATGTAAATAAGAAAATAGATCTATATATATTTTTCATTTTGCGCTCTCCTGGATTAGTGATAAAAAAGCTATAATTTTTTAATGCTTCTTGGTTTATCAGTATAAGTTTAAAATTAATTTTTTTTAAAGCATAGACTTTATTTTTGTAGTTTTTTGCTTTTTTTACAGCGTTACTCGTTTGGAAATAAGTTTTTGGTATACACTAATAAGTTGGTGGGTCGTCAATTGAGGGTCATATTGCATTGCAGTTTGCAAAGCGCTTTGTCTAAGATTCTCGTGAAGTTTTTTATCTTGTTGTAACAGAAGAATTTTGTCTATTATTTCATCGTCTGAGTAACATAAAAAGCCATTATAACCATTTTTTATAATATCTCTTTGCCCTGGACCATCCAAAGCGATTGATGGGCATCCACATCCCATAGCTTCTGCTATAACAAGGCCTTGTGTGTCACTGGTCGATGAAAAAAGAAAAGCATCTGATTGGCAATATAGGTCAACTAATCTTTGCTTTGGTGGTCTGACTATAAATTCTAAAAGATGTTTTGGGATTCTTAATTTTTTATATCCATATTTTTTTAAGTTTTCATATTCTGAGCCATAGCCGGCAAGTGTAAATTTAAAATTTTTTTCCGGATTTTGCTTAATTAATTTTAAAAATAATCTTAATAAAAATAATATGTTTTTTTCAGGCACAAAGCGACTTACTACAAGGAGATTGAAATATGCTGCGTTTTGATTGTCAAGGTATTGAGATTTTGGAATATTAAGAATATCTCTTTTTAAAAAAATAGGCAATATGCCGCTGGGCATCTTTGTTGTTTTTGTTTCTATATTATTTTGCAAAAGATAATCTCTTATAAAAGTACTTGGCACAATAATGTGATCTACTTTTTTGCAAAATGAAAGAACAATTTTTTTGACTATGGGCTTTGTGATAAATTGCGGTATTGGGAGATAATGTAAATATCGTTCATAAATTGTATGATATGTAAAAGTTATTGGAATATTTAGTTTTCTTGCTATATTAAGAGCTGATTTTCCTATAAAAAATGGGTGCTGCGCATGAATAATATCTGGTTTTAGCAATTTGATAATTTTTTCGAGTTTTTTTGTCATGTAAATTGGTAGGGCCATGTGATTGTTTTTATACATGAATCTATATTTACTTGGTATGCGAATTATGTAGTAGGGGTCACGATGTTCTTTGCCCAAAAAATCTAATGTTATGATAAAAGCTTTATGTCCCTTTTTATGAAGTTCATTGACAAAGGAGTTGATTGAACTTACTACCCCTCCAGAATATGGTGTGTAATTATTAGTAACAATTGCTATATTTAATCTTTTTTTCACCCTATATACTTTTCCAGAATTTACTTTTTATTAAACTTGATAAACGTCTTATCTACTATTTTACATTTTACTATTTTGTGCAGAATGCACAAGTCTTTAAATTGTATTTGATTCTTAGTGTTTAGCCTGTCCTGTGAAGTTCTATAAGAACGAAGGGGGATCAATGTGACTTGATATTTTGGCGTTACTTGGATTTTATGTTAGAATCGCTTCAAATATAATATAAAAAAATAACAGATTGGTGATATAATTATGAGTAAAGAAGAATTGGTTGTTCTGGTAGATGAACAAGATAAGCAAATAGGGTTAGAAGAAAAGCTTAAGGCTCATGAGCTTGGTTTACTCCATAGGGCATTTTCAGTTTTCTTGTTCCGTAAAAAAGATGGTGAGATACAAGTTCTTTTGCAACAAAGGGCGTTAGATAAATATCACTGTGGTGGGCTATGGGCAAATACTTGTTGTAGTCATCCAAGAGAGGGTGAAGATGTTATTTTAGCAGGTAACAGAAGAGTAAAAGAAGAATTGGGTATAAATATAGATAAGTTAAAAGAAGTTGGTGTGTTCACCTATAGAGCGGTATTTGAAAATAAATTAATCGAACATGAAGTTGATCATGTTTTAATTGGAAAATTTGAGGGAGATGCAGATACTATTGATTTCAACAAAGACGAAGTTGCAGCAGTGCGCTGGATATCATTAGATAATTTAAAAAAAGAGTTTGTTCAAAAAGCTGATATATTTGTTCCTTGGGTAAATAAGGCATTTGTTATAATATTCAACGAAGAAATAGAGAATTTATTTAAATAATTTTATTTGGGGGGTTATCTAACCAAATATTGAGATGAGTATGAATAAAAAAAATATTATACTATTTCTTATTTTATTATTTTGTGTAATGAGTTTTTATTTTATTTTTAGGGCCCGTGAAAATCAGGTATTTTTTATTTTTGTGTTCCGTAAAAAAGAGGGTGATATACAGCTTCTTTTAAAAAAGCGCGCTATCAAGAAAGATCATTATCCTGGTGTATGGGAAAATACCTGTTGCAGTTATTTAAATCATGGAGAATTTTTAGTAGAAGCAGCAAAGAAAAGATTAAAGCTTGAAACTGGTATCGAGATTAAAGATTTATATGGTATCCTTTCATTTAATTACAAAGAAAGGTTAAAAAATGGGCTAACTAAAAGTTGGCTAGATCATGTGCTTATTGGTAAATTTGATGCTGAATATATCAATTTTAATCCGGAAGAAGCGGATGCAGTTTTATGGGTATCGATAGATAAACTTAAGCAGCGTCTTATTGAAAAACCGAAAACGTTTGCCCCATGGTTTAAACTTCTTTTTTCTAAGATAAAACAGAAGCATATTAATAATTTGTTTAAATGAGGAAAATTATGAAAAAAAATATAAAATTACTCTTTTTATTTATGGTTTTTGTGGCACTAATTAGATTTGTCCCATCTTTTTGCATGAAAGAAAAAAAAATTTCTCGGCTAGTTGAGGAAAGTAAAATAATAGTAATGTCTCTACATTGCAAGACTACAGGTAAGACTTTGAAAAATTGTTGCAAAGAATCTGTTATTATTAAAGAGATTAAAAATGAAAAAGAACATATAAAAATGGTTGCTGATGCAAATGCTTTAGAAAGATATGATAAAGTTTATCAAGTGATTTTGAATGCATTAGAGCGTAACGTAAAAGTTGAAATAATATTTTCAGATAATTGTCGTTTTAAACATTATTGTCGTAAAAAAGAAAAGATGAAGAAGCAATTAAATGAGCGAAGTGCAGATGTGTTTTCGTATGAAGTTTGTGGTGAAAGATGTGGTAATTGTAAACGCAAAAAGACTTTTGACGGAACAATGCATTCTAAATTCATTATATTTGATGAAACTGTGCCTTTATATGGATCTTACAATTTTTTAAAAAAATAATAAATGCCAAAATAAAGCAAAAAAAAAGATTACTTTTTTCATTCCGAAGGAATGAGGGGAGCAAGGTCGAAGGGCCAAGGCTTCGGCGTTGAAATTGATAGAAACCGTTGTATACGGTGAGTACATACGGTTGTGCTGGAAATAGGAGTTGCTTGCAAGCAACTCCTATTTCCAGCACAATATCTCTAATCACAAAATTAATTTCTGTCACTTAAGCCAACTCGAATGCGTCTACTTTGGAATTTCTTACGGCTTAATGCAGTTACTACTTTACGCGCCAATTTTGCAGGTACAACAACAAAGCTTCTTCGTTTGATAACGCGAACACGCTCAATCTGCCTTCTATCAATCGCCTTAGAATCAACACAATAACGCAATATATCAGATTTTTCTATGCCATCATCTGAGCCAACATGAAGGACTATCTCGCTCACATCACCCATATCACGCATATTGCCGGATTTACCGGATCTTCCTGATCTTCCACCAAATCTATCTGATTTGCCTGATCTACCAGACCTGCCACCACTAAATCTTGAATGTCGTCCTGAGTTACCATATTCTTCATCAGCAAAACTTCCCTGAGGAATTTCTTCTGCATTTTCGTAATCTTTCAAGAATTTGTCTGACAACAAATTAATCGCAACATTAACAATCTGATCTTTTGGTAAATCTTGCATTGACGTTCTTAATGGATCAAGTTTATCTTTTAATTTATTAGATTCTATACATGATTCATTAAAGTATGAGATCGCTTTTGAAATTCTTGAGTTAATCAAATCTTGAAGAGATGGGATATCAAATTCTTTGATATCAAAACCAAATCGATTTGCTAAACTCTTTATTCTTCTTGTCTCTCTTTTTTCTACAAAAGTGATAGCTGTTCCTTTTTTACCCGCTCGACCTGTCCTTCCAACCCTATGTACATAACTTTCTTGATCTTCTGGAAGAGAAAAGTTTATCACATGACTAAGCGAATTAACATCTATTCCTCGTGCTGCAACATCAGTTGCAACGAGAATATCACAGTCTTTCTTTTTAAATCTTTGAATGACTTTATTTCTCATTTTCTGATCCATGTCACCATGAAGTGCTGCAGAGCTGTATCCTTTTTTTCCAAGTTTTCTTGCAACTTCCGCACAAAGTAACTTGGTTTGACAGAATATAATCCCGTAAAAGCTTTCTTTTACTTGATCTACAACTCGACAAAGAACTTGGAATCTATGTTTTGAAGAAACTACGCAGTAAAATTGCTCAGTATTTGTTGCTGTTAAACTTTTTTTCGCAACTCTTACTGAAAACACATCACTCATGTGTGATTTTTTAATTTGATCAACACCAATTTTTGTTGTGGCTGAAAACAGCCAAATTTGTCTATTTTTTTGTGAATTATCTAAAATAAAATCTATTTCTTTTTTAAAGCCCATATCAAGCATGATATCAGCTTCGTCAAGAACTAATGTTTTTAGACTTTTTAAGCTTAAGTTTTTTCTTCTCATATGGTCATTCAACCTACCAGGAGTCCCTACAACGATGTGAATACCTCTTTTAAGTTGCGATGTCTGTCTCATGATATCAACGCCACCATAAATAGATGCAATTTTTAACTTTTTATAAAATTGAGTAACCTGAGACAAGCTTTCTTCAATCTGCAGTACAAGTTCTCGTGTTGGAGCTATAATAAGCGCTTGTACGCTTCTATTTTCCACATCGATATTGTTCACAAGCGGTATACCAAATGCCAATGTTTTTCCTGTTCCCGTCTGTGCCTGACCATGAAAATCAACCTTTTTGTCCTGTGTAAGAACTGGTATAGATTTAGCTTGAATCTCTGTAGGAGTAGTAAATCCTAACTTATCTAAAGCTTTAATAATATTATCTGATAATCCAAAATTTTTAAATTCATTCATATTTTATCCATATATCTAAAATTGTTTTAAAATCATTTTACGCCCAAGGCACCATAATTATTATCTTTTCACTCTCTAATCCACGCTCTAAACTATGCAATATTTGCAACTCACTCATAATTTGGATAGCTAGATAGTTAGATGATTCAAAAAGATCTTGCGGTGCTTCCTAAGGGCTAGATTCTCAGTACTAAAGCATGCAATGAGCCAAAATAGGCTCTCGCAGATAAAATATTTACTAAAAAATAACACATTTATATAAAAAATGATTACTTAAAGCGCCTCCATATAAAGAAAAAGCCCTTAATTACATACTTTTATGATAAACCAATTTTTTCACATTGTCAATAGAAACGAAAAGTTTTTTTTGTTTGCATTTCAAGAAAGATAGATTAACACTCGCTATAAAAAACGTTTTTACACCAAAAAACGCCTGACAATCATAGACTTTAATCTATAGCAAAGAAAGATTTTGGATTTTTTTTTTATTGAAATAAGTTTTTTTGTTACGGAAATTGTTTGATACCAAGTTTTTTCCAGTCATCTATAAACTTTTTCATCCCTTTATCTGTGAGTGGATGTTGTGTTGCTTTTTCCAGGACAGTAGCTGGGACGGTTATAACATCAGAGCCTATTAAAATAGCATCATGAAAATGGCGAAGATTTCTTATTGAGGCTGCTAAAATTTTGGTATTTTCAAACTGATATTCATCGACCATAATTCTCAAGTCGTCTATTAAGTCCATGCCGTCAGTGTCAATATCATCTAGTCTGCCAACAAATGGTGAGATATATTTGACTCCGAGTTTGCACATAAAAAGTCCCTGTATCAAGCTAAATAACAATGTGATATTAAGTTGTACTTCTTCGGCAACTAGTTTTTTTATAATGGCATAATATTCTTGATGACATGGTATTTTGACCACAACATTTTCTGCAATGGCGGCAATTTTTTTTGCTTGAGTGTATACTTTTTCAGGTTCGGTTTCTGTGACCTCTATGCTCACATCACCATGGGACATGACGGAACATATTTTTTTTAAAAGTTCTTTAATGCCCCGATTATCCTGCCTGTCACGAGCGAAGCCTGTCCTGAGCCCTGTCGAAGGGAGGGGAGCCTGACGAAGGGTACTTAAATGGGTTGGATTGGTAGTAACACCATCTATGATGCCGGTATCATTCCATTTTTTTATTACTTCTAGATTTGCAGTATCTAAAAAAATTTTCATTAACTATCCCTTTTTTCTTTTTATTTGTCTCTCTTATTCTTTACATCATAGATTTTACTATCTTTTTTGCTTTTTTTAAATCACAAGAAAAATTAAACATGTCTTTCCATGGATCTTCTTTCCTGCTAAGCCTTTTGAATATATTTTTAATCGTATATTTTGTAGGTGTTAATGTGCTAGTGACCTCACCCCAGTCAATGGGTGTTGCGATAGGTGCTCTTTCTTTTGCTCTGATTGCATATGGAGCAACAGAGGTTTGGGCAAATGAATTTCTATATATATCGATAAATATTTTTTTACACCTTTTTTCTTTACGTATTTCATTCGTAAATAATTTTGGATATTGTTTTACGAGAATAGAAGATATATCTTTTGCAAATGCTCTTACATAATCAAATGTATGAACTCTTTTAAGGGGGATAACGACATGAAGCCCTCGGGAGCCAGTTGTCATGACATAGGTTTTCAGATCAAGTAATTCAAATAACTTTTTCATTTTTTTTGCTCCCGATCTCACCTGATCGAAGCTTTTTCCAGAAGGGTCCAAGTCGAAAATCATTTTATCAGGGTAATTTAATTTATCAACTTTGCTGAGCCAAATATGTGGTGTTATACAGCCTTGGTTTGCCAAATACACAAGTGTTTGAGGATTATTAATTAATGCATAGTGTACAAGTTCTTCATCTTGTCTTTCAACGGGAGCTTCTTTTATCCATTTTGGGAAATAATCAGAGATATTTTTTTGGAAAAATCCTTTATGATTTATCCCTTTTGGGAATCTGTGCATCATGATTGGTCGATTTTTTACATAGGGAATCATTATATCTGCAATGCGAGCATAATACTGAATTATATCATTTTTTATAATTTTACTCTTTGGAAATAAAATTTTATCTTCATGCGTTATCTTAATTGCTTGTTTTCCCACCACTAATGTATACAATTTTTTTTCTCCTTTTTTGTTATATCATTTTTTCTTCAAGTATATAGAGATTAAATTTGTATAAGCAATAGTTTGTGTTTTTGTAGAAAAACTTTTTTATTTAGCTATAAATAAACTATTTTTTAAATGGGTATTTTATCCTAGATAAGTAGCTTTTTAAAAACCTTATACTTCAGCTTCTTCTTCTACGAAGAATATGTTTTTATCACCAATGAATTTGCATGAAGGGATATCTGAATTCAACATGGTTTTCTCATCTATTTTGCATGCTTCGATAGTGCTATCACTCATGTTGCTTCTTTTAACAGTACAATTATCAAGTGAGCAGTTTTTAATCTTGCAGTTTGCTAATGTCGTTTTTATGATTTTGCAACCTGAAATCTCTTTATTGTATCGTGCGTAACAGATGATACAATCCTCTATTTTTTCTTTAGATTCGATAATAGGATCTTGGTCTAGATTTTGAATTTTGCTCATAAAAATAAGCCTTCTTTTTTTTGAGTGGCATATTTTTATTTTTTTTTGTATTTCTTCTTCTCGCTTTTTTTTTCTTCTTTCAAGGTACTTGCGGGTTTTTTCTTCGGTTTCTTTTCGGACATTTATTACTCGCTTATTCTCTCTATCGATAGTTATTATCGTATCTTTTTTTAAGTTCATGCTGAAGATACTAGAGCTGGTCAAAAGTGTTATAAAAAATAAAGAAAATATTTTTTTCATGAGCTTCTCCATAATTAATTATAGGTTCGCTAAATTAAGTTTTTTATACAATTTTTCGTTTTCGAGATACATAGTATCTAATTGTCCAATATTACTTATTTTTAATTTGAATTTTACTTCTTCAAGATTTACTTCGGGAATATCTTCTAATCCATTTTGCATTGCTTTGTATATATGGCTCATAAGGTGATGGTTTAATATAAGTAAAAAATGAGAGGCTGCTGGGGTTGCCTCAGAGAAAGGTTCAATTTTTATAGCATTGATCGATTTTCTTAATAATTTAAGTTGAAAAATTGTTTTGCATTTATTTTTTGTTTTTACATTTTTATTAATAATAAAATAACATAATTCTTCTAACTTAGAATTTACTTTATCTAATTGGGTTATTACTTTGACTATTGCTTCTTCTTCTGTTTCTTCCCTGGTGCTTATTACTCGTTTATTTTCTCTATCTATAGTTATTATAGTATCTCTTTTTAATTTTATGCCAAAGATGCAAGAGTTTGTTAACAGCGTTATAAAAAATAAAGAAAATATGCCTTTTTTCATGAATTCCCCCTTAAAATACAATATTTTTGAACTTTTCTAGCTTGTTATATTTTGGGGTACTTTCTATCATTTGTCAAACATGAAGTTAATTTCTTTTGCAAGAAAGAATTCAAAATATATTATCCAGCTTTTTTAATCTGATATAATGTTCTTCCAGTAAGGGCAGACTTGGTTTTTGTATTTACAGGATTATTTCTTGCTGAGGCATATTCATCTTTCATTTTTATCAAAAGCCACTGATTTTCTCTGTCTTGCATTTTTATTAGCGCAAAGCCGCCAGTAAGTTTTTTCCCTTCAAGCCAGACTTCTATTTGCCCATTTTTTAAACATTGTTCTATGGGGATAAGTTTTCCACCTTTTGTTTTTATATTTTTGTAGGTGCCAATGTCCCAGACCATAACAGTTCCTGCACCATAATTACTTTCAGGTATTACTCCTTCAAATGTTGCATAATCGAGTGGATGGTCATCTGTTTGTATTGCAAGCCTTTTGTCTTTTGGATTTAAAGATGGACCTTTTGGAACAGCCCATGAGACAAGCACCCCATTAATTTCTAGTCTCAGATCATAATGTAAACGACTAGAATCATGTTTTTGGATAACAAAAATATTTTTATCAGTTTTTTTTGATGTTACTTTACCGGATGGCTCTGGAGATCTAGAAAGTTCTCTTTTCTTTTTATACTCTTTGAGTGCTTCTTTTTTAGTCACGGTCACACACCCCGCAATTAATAATAACGTTAGAAATAAAACTATTTTTATCTTCATGTTTTTTAGCTTAAAAAAATAGTTTTGTAAAATCAATAGATAGTTTTTATATCGAAAGGACCATACCGTCATAGGCAACTTTTATAATTACCCCATATGTTTTACCAATTTTTCTAATTTTTGCTCCTAATGTACGGCCATCGCCTTTTACTATTTGAGATCCGCAATGAGTAAATATTGCCATTGGTACTCCTTCTTTGGCGCACCACATAATTTGATTTTTTATCGTAGTGTGTCCCATGGGTATATTATCTCTATATCGTATAATTGGTCTTGTTATTGAAGCTCCGTCGCCAATATATATATCCACGTTTTTTAATGCCCGTTTTTGCTCAATAATTGAGACTAAATCAGAGACATAAAAAATAGTTGATTTTCCATCACTTATTTTATATCCAACAGCAGGTGCACGTAGTGAGTGTATTACAGGAAACGTTTGTATAGTTAAGTTTCCAACTTCGACTTTTTTATAAGGTTTTAAAACAATTTTTTCTTCTATGGGATATTTTTTTATTATCTCCCATGTTTCTTTCGTTGCATATACAGGATATGGAGCTCCATATTTTAGGCCCTCAGCATGATCAGGATGGGCATGAGTGAGAAATATCCCGGATATTTTTAATTTCTTTAATAAGTTTGTTTTTTTGAGCCAATCCAGGCCCCAATCTATGATAATTTTCGTATTTTTTTGTTCAACAAAAAGCACCGAATGCTTATTATGTCTGCGCGTTTTTGCTTTGATATTTCCTTTAGTTCCCAAAAAAGTTAGCTTCACTTTTTCCCCTTTAAAATTATTTGATTTAACGGCAATTTAACGGCATGCAATTTAATTTTATGTACATTAAATGGTCATTAAATATGATAATAAAAGATTTTAAAAATTTAAATTTTTATAATATGAAAAGGGCACAAATATAGGCTTGCGCTACTAAGATTTTGTTTTTATAAATTTAAGTCTTTTTTTGCTGAAAATTTTCGAGTAGTTCTACAATTTCTTGATGACCATGATCTTTGGCATGATCAAAGGCCGTTTTTTCCTCATTATCTGTTGCATTTACATTTACTCCAGAAGCAAGACACAAGGTTGCGATGTTGAGGTTTCCACTGATAGCAGCCAATATGAGCGCATTATGGCCATGTGTGTTTTGTATGTTGGGATTTGCTTCATGTTGTAACAATATTTCAACGATTTTTGGATTTCTAGCAAACAAAAGAGCGGTATTTCCATCGTCTCGTTGTATATTAGGGTCTGCGCCATTTTCAAGAAGGAATTCTACCATTTCTGTGTTGTCTTGGTTTGTTGCAGCCATAAGGGGTGTTTCTTCATCTTTGCTTAAGGGATTTATAGCTGCACCGTTTTTTATAAGTAACTCGGCAACTTCTACATTGTTTTTATATGCAGCAGTAAAAAGTGCAGTCAACCCGTCTTCATTCGTAAAATTAGGGTCTGCTTTATGTTCTAATAAAAGTTGAGCTATTTTTGGATCTTGGACCCCTATAAGGGCGAAATTTCCATATTTTTCTTTTATATTGGGGTCAGCACCATATTGTAATAAGAGTTTTACGGCATCATAATTTTGTTCTTCTATGGCGTACATAAGGGGAGTAATGTCGTTTTGTGCAAATTTTAAATTGGGATTGCTTTTATGTTTTAATAACGTTTCGATTATAGCGTTATTTTTTCTATTGATAGCTATGCATAATGGTACAGTTATTACCTCAGGTGATTTAAAATTAGGGTCTGCATTATGTTCTAATAATATTTGTACTGTTTCTAAATGGTTATTTGCTATGGCATATGTCAATGCTGTATAGCCCTCGTTATCTTGTAAGTTTGGATCTGCACCATATTCTAAAAGAAGTTTGACCGCCTCTGCGTCTCCCTCTATTGCTGCAAGTTTGAGAAGAAAGTTGCCATTTTCATCTTTTGAATTAGGATCTATGTCCTTTTCTTCTAAAAGATTTTTTAAATTCTTAAGATATGTTTCTCTATCTTGATCTTCTCTATCTTTTTCTAAAAGATCTTGCTCTGTTTCGAGAGAATCATTCTTATTATCATGACCATTATCATCATGGTAGGTTTTCTGCTGAGAAATTTCGCTTCTTCTTTGATGCCAAAAATAAAGGGAATAAAGTATCCATGTTATTACTAAAGCTAATAAAATAATTATAAAAAGATTCATGGCATACTCCCAAATTTTAGATTTTTCAAATTTTATCTACTATTATTAAGCCCCCTATCTTAAAATAGGGAGTATCTTTGAAATTTATTTAACGACAAAATTAATTAATCTATTTTTTACAAAAATTGTTTTTACAATTTCTTTATTTTCGAGCCATTTTTGAGCCGCTTTTTTTGCTTCATCTTCTACTAAAGCTTGATCGACATCTTTTGGCGTGGTTATATTTGCGCGTACTTTGCCATTTATTTGTACTACAATGGTTGTTGTTGTCTCAAGTAAAAGTTTTGGATCAAATGTTGGCCATGAACTTTGAGATAATGTTTTATTACATATTTTTTCGAGTAACTCACTTGCTAAAAATGGTGCTAAAACAGAGATTGATATTAGTATAGCTTCTGCGCTTGATTTGCCAAATTTAAGTTTTTTTGAATTAGCATCGTTAATAAGTTCCATTGCTGCAGAAATGGCAGTATTTGGTTTAAAATGCTTAAGCCTACCTTGATAGTCTCTCAAGAACATATGAACTCGTTTTTTTGCCTCTTTTGTTTCTTGATTGTCTGGAACAATATTTTCAGGATTATTCATAAAATTGTAAAATTTATTAACAAATCGCTTTATACCATCAAGTCCGGCATCTTGCCATTCACAATCAAGTTCTGGAGGGCCCATGAACATGGTGTACATACGAAGGACATCTGTTCCGTATTTTTTAATCATATCATCTGGGTTTACTACATTGCCCTTTGATTTGGACATTTTTTCAACAAGTCCAGATTTTTCTGATAGTTTGAGCACCATTCCTTGATTAAATAGTTTGGTAAATGGTTCATCAAACGGCAAGAATCCAAGATCATGTAATACTTTTACATAGAAACGTGCATATAACAAATGCAATATTGCATGCTCTATGCCACCAACGTACAGATCAACAGGAAGCCAATATTTCATATCTTTTTCATCGAAAGGTTTATCTTTAAGATTTGGATTTGGGTACCTCAAAAAGTACCAACATGAGCCTGCCCATTGTGGCATAGTATTGGTTTCTCTTTTTGCAGCTCGACCACATTTAGGACATGTGGTATTTACCCACTCTTCAATTGCAGCTAGAGGAGATTCTCCAGTTCCTGTAGGCTGATATTTTTCAACATCAGGAAGTGTAACAGGAAGATTTTTCTCATCTACAGGAACTATACCGCAGGTTTCACAATGTATAAGGGGTATCGGTTCGCCCCAGTAGCGTTGTCTTGAGAATATCCAATCTCGTAGTTTGTAGTTTACCTTTTTTTTACCAATCCCCTCTTTTTCTAAATATTCTATCGCTTTTTCAAAAGCATTTGGCCAAGATTTGAGCCCATTTAAAAAGCCACTATTAATCATAATCCCAACCCCCGTATAGGGTTCTATAAGCCCCCGATTGCCCTGAGGAGAACCGTTAGGTTCGTCACGAAGGGGTTTAGCATGAGCTGATTTTATTACTTCTACTATTGGCAGGCCAAATTTTTTGGCAAATTCAAAATCTCTTGGATCATGTCCAGGTACAGACATGACGATGCCACTGCCATAATCTTTTAACACATAACTTGCCAAATAAATTGGAATATTTTTTCCGGTAACTGGGTTTTTTGCATAGGCACCACTAAATACCCCAGTTTTTTCCTTTTGTTCTGCCATACGTTCAATCGCAGACATATGGCTTACTTTTTCCTGGTATTCTTTTACTTCATTTTCATGGCTTTTTGGGGTAATTTTTTCTACTAAATCATGATCTGGTGCCATTACCATAAATGTGGCACCAAAAATAGTTTCAGGTCTTGTAGTATAGACTTCTAAATCTATATCATTACCATTTTTATCTTTCGCTTTAAAAGTAATCTCTATACCTTCACTTTTACCGATCCAGTTTTGTTGCATATGCTTAATTTTTTCAGGCCAATCAAGCTTATCAAGGCCTTCAAGTAATTTTTCTGCATAATCAGTGATGCGTAGTGCCCATTGAGGGATGTTTTTCTTTGTGACTAATGTTCCACATCGTTCACAAGCTCCATTGACGACTTCTTCGTTGGCAAGTCCTGTTAAACATGATGGACACCAATTAATTGGCATTTTTGATTGGTATGCCAGTCCAGCTTTGAACATTTGCAAAAAGATCCACTGAGTCCATTTATAATAATCTGGATCTGTGGTATCGATTTCCCTGTCCCAGTCATAAATAGCAGTAAGCTGCTTTAATTGTCGCTTAAAATTAGCGATATTTTCTGCAGTACTGACGGCAGGGTGGACGCCCATTTTTATTGCATAGTTTTCTGCCGGTAGGCCAAATGCATCCCAGCCCATCGGATGGAGCACATTGTACCCCTCGAGCCATTTGATTCTCGCATATATGTCGGCTAGGACATAGGCTCTCCAATGGCCCATGTGGATACCTGAGCCAGAAGGATAAGGGAACATATCAAGACAATAATATTTTGGCTTGTCAGAATTTTTCTCTACTTGTGCAGGAGGGTTTTTTCCCCATATTTCTCGCCATTTTTTCTCTATATTGCTAAAGTTATAACTCATTTTTTCCCTTTAAACCTACCAAAAATAAAATACCTCCAATAAACTATCATATATTTATAGTAGTAAAATATGGGTTTTTTAGCAACTGTGTAGCACTGAAATGATGATTATAGTTCTAGTCTAGAGACAATAGTATTCATAATCTTGCCTGTTCATAATCTAAAGAATCTTTATCTTTCTTTTCTGTGTTTATAATATATGCGTTAAGTTGTTTAAGTGCTTTTTTTGCAGATTTGTGAAGTTCTTTTAACTTTTCCATAGGATTTCCTCCCTTAGAATGTTAGAGCACATTTTATCTGAAGTACAATTAAAGTCTAAGATGTCTACTTTATAAGGTATGTGACTATTTTTAAATATACTTTTTGCTTCGCCAATTCTACTAGATTTGATTTCTTCATCCTCATCGATTGCAATATCAATATCTGATTTTTTTGAATGAGTTTCTCGTGCGCGAAATCCAAAAAGATATATTTTTTCTTTATATTTTGGTTCAAGTTCCATATTTAACCTTTTTTAAAATAAAATAATATAGTTTGAGTATAATAAAGAGTGAGATTTTTGACAATTATAGTCTATTTTGCTGCAATAGGAAGCTTTCCTCTTGGTTTTAACTCTCCCACAATTATTTTTGCGCTTGCTATTTGTGCATCAGGGTCGTCTTCATAGGCCATAATAATAGTGGGGATATTTTTAAAATATTGCAAGCTATAGGGGTTTCCAAATAATACTAAAATTATATTTTTATGTTTATCTTGAAGCTCATGAAGAAACTGTATAGTAGTTTGAGATAACTTGTAGTTTTTATGAATATATTTGTTCATCTCGTATAGGCCAATGATTATCATTTCTGTATCTTTTAATTTTGTGAATAAAGTATCTAGTGTTTTAGGATCGGAATTTTGTGATATGAAATATTTTTTTAGATTTAGAAGGTGTTTTTGTAGTCTGGAGTGAACTTTCTCTTGGGGGGATGTTCCAATTTGGAGATACGAGATTTTTTTGTGTGAATTTTTTGATACTGGGATAAGAGTATGTTGGTCTTGAACAAGTGTGATTGCGCATTCGTATAGTTTTTTCTTAAGTGCGTATGCGTATTTTGTGTGTAATTTACTTGTAAGATCAGGAGTTATGCTTTCTTTTGGGGTATTTAAGTTTAATGTTTCGTTTTTAAAAATGTTTTCTTTAAATTGTAAAATTTTGAGTACTTTTTTATCTATTTCTTTTTCTGTGATTATATCTTTTTTAATAGCCTGTTTAATGTAATTAATTGCTTTTGGCGTATCTGTAGGGCAAAGTAACAGATCATTGCCGGCAAGAAGGGCTTTTAATTCAAGCTCTCCTGGCCTATGGTGTTTTAATACACCATGCATGTTCAGTGCATCTGTGATCGCAAGCCCATCGAATCCCAGAGTATTTTTTAAAAGTTTAGTGACAATATTGTGTGAAAGGGTTGCAGGAAGATGTTCTTCTTGTTCTAAAGCAGGAATTTCAAGATGTCCCGTCATGACAGATTTTATTCCTGCGTTTATTATTTTTTTAAATGGGTATAATTCTGTGTTTTGTAATCTTGTAAGATTATGTTCGAGTTTGGGCAGATCCTGATGAGAGTCGATATTGGTGTCCCCATGGCCGGGGAAATGTTTGGCGCAAGCTATAATTCCTTCGTCTTGTAATCCTGACATAAACAAAATAGTTTTTTGGGCAACTTCCTTTTTGTTTTCTCCAAAAGACCTATCGTTAATAACGGGGTTTTGGGGATTATTGTTAATATCTACTACGGGGGAAAAATTAATATTGACGCCAATTAGTTTGCATTGGCGTCCAATTTCTTTTCCCAATTTATAAATCAAATTATTATCTTGTATTGCGCCTAGGGTCATATTATGAGGAAACGTGATCACATTCTTAAGTCGCATACTTAAGCCCCATTCAAGATCTTGGGTGATAAATAATGGGATTTTGCTTAAGTTTTGATATTTTTGTGTAAGCTTTGCTTGCATATCAGGGGTTGTTGTTTTTTGAAGATAGAGTATGCCTCCAATGTGATACTCTTGTATTAATATTTCTATAGGGGTTTTGTCAATTTTGAGTAACATGTCGGGTTTTATGTCCGTATTGTTTTCTGGAGAGATAATTTTTGCAGGGATAAAAAGTTGGCCAATTTTTTCATCCAGTGTAAGCTTTTCGAGTGTTTCTTCTGCCCAATTATTAGTTGGTGTATTAGTTGGCACAGAAGATATATAATTTTTTGTGAGGCAAAAAAGTAATATCAAAAAAAATAAATATTTTATTTTGTACATGAACTCTCCTTGTTTGGTTTTAAAAGATCTTTCTTTATATAATAATATTGAAAAGTATGGTTTTTGCTCTAGACTTTCTTAAAGATAGATTAAAAAATTTAAATATTAAATGAATAGTGATTGGTGAATATGGAAAATTTAAAAAAAATTGATACAGAAGTTTTTAAAATAATAAAAAAAGAACAGCATAGACAAGAAAGTGAAATTGATGTTATTGCATCAGAGAATTATACCAGCAAAGCGGTAATGGAGGCAAGTGCATCAGTGTTGACTAATAAGTATGCTGAAGGTACTCCTGGCAAAAGATACTATGCAGGATGTCGATTTGTTGATGAAGTTGAAGAAGTTGCTATAGACAGATGTAAAAAACTGTTTGGGGCAGATCATGCCAATGTGCAGCCGCATGCTGGGTCACAGGCAAATATGGCTGTCTATTTTGCCATGTTACAGCCCGGTGATACCATTATGGGAATGGGTTTGGCTGAAGGAGGGCATTTAACTCATGGGCATAAAGTTAATTTTTCTGGAACAGTATATAACTCTGTACAATATTTGGTTGATCCAGAAACTGAGCTGATAGATTTTGATGTGGTCCAAAAAATGGCCCAAGAGCATAAACCAAAAATTATTATTGCCGGTGCAACTGCCTATTCTCGTGAAATTGATTTTAAAAGATTTAGTGAGGTTGCAAAATCAGTAGATGCATATTTACTTGCAGATATTGCACATATTGCAGGGTTGGTAGCAGCTGGGTTGCATCAAAGTCCGGTGTCGGTCGCAGATTTTGTGACCAGTACAACGCACAAAACATTGCGTGGCCCCAGGGGTGCATTTATTTTGTCAAAAAAAGAGTTTGCGCAAAAAATAGATAAAGGCATTATGCCGGGTATTCAAGGCGGTCCATTGATGCATGTGATTGCTGCAAAAGCGGTTGCGTTTAAAGAGGCTGAGCAAGAAGATTTTGTTACATATCAAAAACAGGTGATAAAAAATGCGCAACATTTTGCAAAAACATTAGAATCTTTGGGCTACAGAATTGTCACTGGTGGCACTGATAATCATATGTTTGTTGTAGATCTGAGAGCAAAAAATATTACTGGCAGAAAAGCTGAAGTAGTTTTAGAAAAAGCGGGAATTACCACAAGTAGAAGTTGTATCCCCTATGATCCTGCAAAACCATGGATGACCAGTGGCATTAGAATTGGAACTCCTGCAATTACTACTAGAGGCATGAAAGAGGCTCAAATCGAAGCTATTGCACACTTGGTCGACGAGGTAATTCAAAAGTGTAATAGCGAATCATGTCTCTTGAAAATTCGAGAGAAGGTACAAGCTATTTGCTTAGAGTTCCCAATTTATAAAAATTAGTTATTGCCAATTTTATTGCGTTTCATGGCTTTCTAAAAGCTGTATGATTTCTTGGCGCCTTTTTATATTTTTGATAAAATTAAAGTAA
>Ga0180433_10002699_pt1 | contig 26963 bp, 24 predicted proteins | sample SS_ome_8_FD_132980 | JGI IMG/M metagenome (GOLD analysis project Ga0180433, IMG submission 132980) | Hypersaline lake sediment archaeal communities from the Salton Sea, California, USA - SS_1_D_1 metaG | ecosystem: Environmental > Aquatic > Non-marine Saline and Alkaline > Hypersaline >... | reverse complement strand
AGATAGTTAACACACAAGCCAGAGGCTTGTGAGCAGATCAGTAAATGAGTAGATGAGCAAATGAACAGCCGCATAGACAGATCCACGCATTCACACATCAACGACCTGCGAGATACCAGATACCAGATGCGAGATACGACAGAAAAATGCGACATACGACATACGAAAGACGAGAGACGAAAGACAGGAGACAGGACACAGAATACAGGAGACAGCAGACACAAGACCGAGGACGCAGGTCAGAGGACGGAGAACGGAAGACAGCTTGTTCGGCGTAGCTTGGCGAATGCACCCTCACGCAAAATTCGAAATCCGAAATGCGAAGCACGAAACAAGCCTGAATGACCAAAATCCCAAATGCTCAAACGTGAACCTCAATCCAGAACACAGAATACAGGAGATAGCACACAGGAGCTTGTCCCTTCGAGAAGCTCAAGGCAGGTTCTGAGCGCCGCCGTAACCATCGAGAATACAGTTACTTACGTGCCTATAATGCACCTCTACAACTGTAGAGAATGTGTGACAAAATCTCCTTACTTGAAAAAGCAAAGCCAATATCATAATAGGCAAGAGAGAGAAAATAGAGGAAGCGCGAAGTGCGAAGCGCGAAATCCGAAATGAGCCCAAGCTCAATTGTCAAAAAGGGTTATGACAATATGAGGGGTGTGCGGACTTCAAAAAACCAAGCCGTTCTGAGTTTCGTCCAGCTTGGCACTGTGAATTTCAACAACGGCGTGGAGCCGATTTCTATCCGTGGCGTCTCGCATGATGTGAAGCGTCCCAGTTCTGGCTGGGATCTTCGACGACTCTATTGCCGAAACAAACTTAATAATCTGACTCAGTTTCACATCTTGCAGTTCTACCTCAACGACTGTTTCGGTGTAGCCCGGAACGGGCCGCAGTGTCTGCGGCTTCATTGCAGCGTGTTCCGCGAGATTGTGCTGTTGGGTCAGGGACTCCAAGAACGGCAACAGCTCAAAGTCCTGGCCCTGCGAGGCCATCCTGGAATGCAGATCCGCGAGGCTATTGTGGACGCGCAGATGCTCCTTGCTCGCGCTTTGAAGTTGTTCGAGTTCGCTTCGTTTCTGAGGGATGACGCGGTTCAGGGTCGCGATTCTCGCTATGGCGGGCTTGACGGCCAGAGCGTACAAAGACCAAATCAGCACGAACATGGCCGACGCCACAGTCAGCAACTTCTCTCTTTGTGTAAATCGTATCATTTGTGCCCTATTGACCTGGAGAACAGCAGGATAGTAAAGCGTACGGTGCCGGTTTTCGGCTCTTTGTGAATGTCTTGTGCATCTACAGCGGTGAAGAGCGCAGCATCCTGCAGGAGCCGTCGCCACTTGGATAAGGACGCGAATGAATCACAGGTGCCCGTAAGGCGAACCGAATCGGCGGCTATCAGCAAATCTTGAATTTGTATGTCGGCTTGCGGCGGAGCCTTCGTGCTTATGGCGTGCAGCACTTGGAGAGGTGTCAGACTCATCGGATCAAAAGACGCCAGAAGCTGACGGTCGTCCCGCAATGAATCGAGCTTTTGTTGAAGTTGCGCAAGCGGGCTTACCATGTTCTGCTCTTGCGGTAACGTGCGGTGAAAGAGTTCTGCTATGTGGCCCTTTATATTTGCGTAGTGGGTCTCTAAATACGACAGTCGCGTGAAAAGCCCGGCAAGCCAGACCACGGCAATTGCGGCCGCCAGTGTCGTGCAGATTACAAGCTCCTTCTTTAGACTAAAGGGCGTAGCCTCGTCAAACTTGGGGGCATCGAGGAAGTTGACGCCCGTCGTCTGCCCGGGTGCCAGTGCTCTTAAGGCAAGGCCCTCTGCCACGCATATTTGCCAGTCAGCTTGGCAGTCAGGGCAGCGCTGCACTTGTGCGCAGGGGTCCACGATGACTGTCTCACAATGCAGATCTGCTTCGAGCAATGTTCTCAAGCCATCGGCGATGTCCGTTGGACCTACCAGGTATATTGTTGACTCCGGCTTTGTTCCAGTCCCATGCACTTTTCGCCAGGTGATCCGGGCTTCGCGCGAGACGACATCTGCGATCCGCTGGCCGGCCAGATCCGGGTCGTCGGGCAGCGGAACAAGCGGGATATTCCTGACGGACAGGATACCTCCGTTTTCGACAAGGGCCAGCGTAACACAGGAATCATCAATATAACTAATCATTGCTGTCTGAGTGACAGTCTTGGGGTAGTTCAAGACTATTGTCGAATGAATGGCGAAGATGGCCGGCTCGACAATCTTTGGATGCAGTGTTGCCCCAGCCAGAACACCCAGTGTGGCCTTCAGAGATTTTCTGTCTGTGGCTGCGATTAGGGCGGATGATTGCTGGTCCGGTAACTCACAGGGCCCGTACGTCTGTGTAATCACGTCGTCGGTTTGAATGGGGAAGTTGTGTTCCGACACCGACGAAGGATGCTCGTGAATTTGTTGTGGGCCGGACAAATCCGTCTCCAACCGCCTGAAGAAAACCGTGTTACGGGGCATTGAGACCGCTACATCTGCGCGCCGATCAAAGCCATATTCGGTCGTCAACGACTTAAGGATGTCCGATGGAGAATCGGGACTGCGCCTTGTTGGCGTGCAGAAGACTTTTTCTACGCGAAATCGTTGCCCCGCACGAGCGACCTGTACCGCACGCACGTGCGAAGAGCCAACGTCAATACCAATACACCGCTTAAGCATCGTGTTCTCTCATGCCCATCTTCATAGAATTAGCGTTGTCGCCGGTTCTCAAAGCTCCTGATATGAGACTACATCGACATTTTTCATGGCCATATTCTTTTGAACAATTGCAACGATTGTGCGGCTAAGGCTGCCGGCAGTGCCCTTTGCGATGACGTGATAATATTCGGAAGAGTCGACCGTCACCATTTCGCGGACAGTAGTGTAGATTTCATCGGTTATTCCCGGGACCTCTCTTAGCTCCGTTATGGCATCGAATGGTTTGATGTCCCGGCGGTCGATGATCATCTGGGCCAAAATGGGGTCCATCTTTTCCGACAGGGACTCTATTACGGGCTTTGAGGCAAAATTGATGTTGACTTTGCCGTTGCCTCGAACAGTTATATAGTCGCGGATGCGGCTGAACAGTTCTGGCGTCACTGCCTTTACCAGCAAGAGTTCTTCCACGGTAGCAAGCGGCCCATCCCTGCACGAATAAGGGGCATCCAAGTTATTGTAATAATCTGACTCCGCGCCTAAGTTCTGACGGCTGACAAAGGGTAGGCACGTCACCTGATCATCGCTATCGACCCAGTCGATGATGGCGGGCACCATGCCGTAGCCGATAGGCTCATGGTCTGAGTCCTGCTTGTTCAGCAAATCGATCAGCCGAAGCATCTGGTCTATGCGTGCTCGGTCTAACTTGCCGTTCTTGTCCTTGAGAAGGTTAACATTGAGCTTGCTATTTTCCGGGGTAATGCTTACTGAGCAGTCTCCGTCGCCGACCGGAAAAACGCTTTCGCCTGAGAGTGGACCCGGGCATCCGTTGCCTGTGGCGACGCTGTTGGAGTCTCTGACAACGGCGATGGCTATGTTCAGGCCAGCTCTCGCACAATTGACTGCTTGCTCGGACCTTCGGAACGTACCCAGCGTGTGCAGGTTGATCCTCGCCACGTAGTTGAAGCCGAGTAGCAAAGCCGTCATACAGATGACCATGCAAAGGACAACGACGATGACAAAACCATTTTGTCTGGTTGTTCCTGTTCTCACGTTCATGGTATCTCTGTCCACGATGCGTCCCCGTGGCGGGCCTTGTTGGGTTGAGCCTTGTAGCACGACACATATACTGCGGTGCTGTACCGGAGCGGCTGATGGTTTTCGTTCTGCACAGTCAGATCAATTCTGACTGCTCGCGGCAGCTCCTTAGCCTTACTGAGGTCCCACCGATTTAGCCATTTTTTGCCGTCATAGAATTCCAGATCGATCCGTGCGATGTTCTCAAGAAGCGGCTGCCGGTCCGTGCGCTTCGCCGCGCTCGCCGAAGCGCCGACGAACGCTCCCTCGCTCAACAAGAGGGTAGCCATGTACTTATCGTATATATAAGCCACCTCGTAGAGACCACCTGTTTGGCCTTGCCCGGAGCCGATAGGATTCGTCGTTACGAAACGCAGAATCTCCCCACCTATTGGCCCCGGGTCGCTGCGGAAAAAGTCGGAAACGCCTTCGGTTACAGTCTGCCGTCCTGTCAGCAGCGTCGAGTCCGGGTCTTGCAGTGCTTGCCAGTTGCCGTCGGCAGCCTCTTCAGGGTCTTCTGCTGTGTTGTGCTGCTCCGGAACAAAGCAGCACCGTATTTGGCGAGCGATCTGCTGCAGTGTTGCACGGACACGCTGGGACTGAGCCATTCTGGCCTTGTAGGTCTCTGTCGACTCTGATGTTGCAGCATAGCTACCATATACCATCGAGACGATGGTTACGATTATCGCTGCCGCCACGAGGACCTCAAGCAGTGTGAATCCGGCCTTGTGCGCTCTGCCGTTCACGGTATCCTCCTGTCGGCGACATACGTGGACATCTGCAGATGGTTTTCGCCCGCGCCCCGGCCCCAGGTGACATCGACACGGATCGTTCGCAGGCCCGTAAGGCAGCCTCGGCTCAGCGAAGGCAAGCGTAGGTCTGCGACCTGAGTTCGCCAATCAAAGCATAGATTGTTCCTCTCGACCGTGCCGGAAATGGCTCCCGGTTCCGGGTATCCCTGGGCGAGTCTCTCTGCTATTTTCTCTTGTGCCAAATGCATCGCCTGCATTCCAGCCTCAGCTCTGTCGGCCATCCTGATGCTGAGCAAGTGGAGCCTGAGCAGGCTCAGCAGCGCGATTGAGACAACCGCCAGAGCCGCGACGACTTCCACCAACGTGAACGCTCTCGTCCGTCTAACACTCACAATACCTACTCGCTCATCACATCTACGAAGCCCGTGGGGCTGTCAACGATGCGGACAATATGTCACCCGTCGAATACGGACGGCCTTTACCTTTGGAGATTCCAGCTCTCGATGTCGGCGTTGTCTTCGGTCCCGCCATCTTCGGCGTCTCTTCCGTAGGATTCCAGATCATAGTCTTTGCTGTGCAACCCGGGCGAGATATAGACATACCTGTTGCCCCAGGGATCAAGCGGCACCTTGTCGAGGTAGCCGTCGCTGTTGTACCCTTGTATGCCCGGATTGGTCACGAGAGCTTGGAGTCCTTCGGAGGTCGTGGGAAACCGTCCCGTGTCTGTTTTGAATAGGGCCAGCGCGGACTGTATGTTCCTTATGTCCGCCATGGCCTTGATCCGTCTGGCTTGCTCCGGCCTGCTCAGAATCTTGGGCATGACAATGGTAGCCAGCAGCCCCAGTATCACGACCACAATCATAAGTTCAATCAACGTGAAGCCCCTTCGCAGGGCACACTGCGGACCGCGTACGTCATCGCGTTCTGTTCGGTTTGTGTTCATCATCCGGCAAAGCTCCCTTACAAAGCTTGGTTGATTTCAAAGATCGGCAGCAGAATCGCCAATACCATAAAACCGACCACCGTGCCCATGACCAGAAGGATGGCCGGCTCAAGCAGGGAGGTCAGCGTTCGGGTAGTGATCTCGACTTCATCTTCGTACATCTGGGCAATGTTCGTCAGGTCCCCTTCAACGCTTCCACTGATCTGGCCCGTCTGGACTATGTGAAACACGACCGGTGGGAAGAGCCCCGTTTGCTTCATCGCATCGGCAAGGCTTTCACCTTTGGCCACCGACGCCTCGACAGAATCAAACGTGTCGGCCATGAATTTGTTGCGGATAACCGCCTTTGTGGCTGCGAGGGCCTGAAGGATCGGAATCCCACTGGCAAGGAGCATGCCCAGCGTCTGCGTCAACCGCGCAATTTCCAACTTGAGCAAAAGCCCGCCAAAGAACGGCAGTCTGAGCTTGCAGCGGTCGGCCAAAAGTCTGCCCTGTTCGCTTCTGTAGCCTGCCACGATTGCCAAGCACACTACACAGAAAGCACCAACAATCAGCGTCAAATACGCTTCTGTGAAGGTACTGACAGAGATGAGAAATCTCGTAGGCCAAGGCAGGACCTGATCCATTTCCAAGAAGATCTGCGCTATGCTCGGTACCACATAGGACATTAAGAACACGACAACTCCGGCTGCGACTACAGCCATCGTTAGCGGATAGGCGATGGCTGATGTGACTTTGCCCGTCAGCCGCCTCCTCTTTTCGAGCATTTGTGCTAAACGCAAGAGAACCTCTTCCAGCGTGCCGCCTGTTTCTCCCGCCGCGACCATGCTGACAAATAGCGGCGAGAAGACGTCACGATGTTCGGCCAGCGCGTCTGCCAGAGAGCTTCCTGCGTTGACCCGGTCACGGACCTGCCGGATAATTTGTCCAAGATGACTATCCTTGGACCGAAACACCGGTTTTTGTTCCGGATCATCCTGGCACTGTTCGACCAACGCAGACAGTGCGGGCACAAGTGGCATGCCGGCACACAACAGCGTCGCCAGTTGGCGGGCAAACCTGCAAATATCTGCCGTGCGAACCCTTTTGAAAAGGTCTCTACTGCTTGCTGTCTGCTCTGCGCCCTCGTCGGTATTCTGCCCGACGTCGTGGTTCGCTGGCGGACTTGTGTCGGTCATCAGTTGTGATTCAAGCACCGACATGTTCACTTGCCTCTCTATTTGTCTGGAAGCTGTCCTGTGTCACTCGATAGACTTCTTCGAGGGTCGTATCACCGCTCAGTGCCTTGCGCAGGCCATCGGCCTTCAGGGTGCTCATACCTTTCTGCGCGGCGACCGCTCGTATTGCGTGCGATCCTTTGCGCCGTACGACCAGATCCTTGATGTCGTCATCGATGACCAACAATTCGAAGATACCGGTCCTGCCCAGATATCCTGTGTCGAAGCACTCCCCACAGCCGGCTCCCGTGTAGAGCTGGCCTTCGACGGGCGTGGGCTCTTCAGTTTGGCCCCAGCAAGATACCGCGTGCTCGTGTGGCTCGACCGGCCTCTTGCAGTGCGGACAGATGAGCCGCAAGAGGCGCTGGGCCATTACCGCGATGACCGAAGATGAAATCAGGTACGGCTCAATGCCCATATCGACAAGCCGAGTGACGGCCGATGCTGCATCGTTCGTGTGCAGCGTACTCAGAACGAGATGGCCTGTCAGGGAGGCCTGGATGGCGATTTGCGCCGTTTCCAAGTCGCGGATTTCGCCAACCATAATGACGTCCGGGTCTTGCCGGAGGATGTGACGCAGGCAGTTGGCAAACGCAAGACCTATCTTGGGCTTCACCTGCATCTGTCCGATGCCGGGCAGTTGATACTCGATTGGGTCTTCGACCGTGAGAATGTTGCGCTGCTCGCAGTTCAGTTCGCTAAGGGCCGCATAAAGCGTTGTCGTTTTGCCGCTGCCGGTAGGCCCCGTCAGCAGAATGATCCCGTGCGGGACGGTAATCAGACTTCTAAAGATATTGAGTGTTTCGCCGGAGAAACCTATCTGATCGAGATTCAGTTGGCCGCGCCCTTTGTCCAGTAGCCTCAAGACCACGCGTTCGCCGCCCAGCGTGGGGATGACCGAGACTCGAATATCAACCAAGTCCTGGCCTAATTTGATACGGCTTTGGCCATCCTGCGGCAGCCGACGTTCGGCGATGTTGAGATTGGCCATGATCTTGACCCTCGATAGCAGAGGAGCAATTCGGTGCTTCGGCAAAGTCAAGACATCGTGCAGCACGCCGTCGATGCGAAAACGGATTCTAATTTGCCTCTCGTACGGCTCAATGTGGATGTCACTGGCCCGGCTGTGGACCGCATGGAACAGAATCTTGTTGACCAACTTTATGGCCGGCGCTTTGTCGGCAATATTCAGCAAGTCTTCGGCATGTGTCTGAACAGAGCTTACATTGGGCTCGCTCTGGCCCATTGGTGAGTCCTTGGCGTCGGAGTCCTCCCTATCGCCATCAGTATGTGCGTTCTGGTAGTAGCAACGGCTGATAGCTCGCTCTATCTCCGAGGCCGGACAGATAACCCGGCTGCAACGCTGGGCCAGGATACCCGAAATCGCATCGTACGCTTCCACGTTCAACTCATCTGCCATAGCAATCGCCAGGCTGCCGTCTTCCAGCGTGATCGGGATAGCACACTGGTTCTTGAGGTACTCCAGCGGCAGCCGTTGTACCAACTGCGGGTCCAACTGCTCCGGCCGTATGGTCTCCAGGTATCGTTGGTCCGTTCGTTCTTGTGTATCTGTCGTCACCGAACCGTCCCCGTGTGTTGCCCTGCAGGGCTGATCCAATACATTCCACATTGATTACTGGTTTTCCATTTGCCGGCCTGCCTGTTCGAGCACCGGTGCCATCTTCTGTTTTTTCTGCTCCGTCATGTGCTCCAAATCGCGCTGACTACCCATGACATGCGGTGTGATGAATATCAGCAGATTGGTCTTCTGTAGCTGCTCTCTATGAAACCCAAAGAGTCCGCCGACTAGGGGAATGTCACCCAACAAAGGGATTTTCTCACTGACTTTGATCTTATCATCTCGAATGAGTCCGCCGATGACAACCGTGGCGCCACTATCCATGGTTACGTTCGTCTCTGCCTGTCGTTTCGCGGTTGTGGGGGTGCCAATATCCAGGCTTGTAACCGTCTCCAAGAGCTTTGTAAATTCGCTGTTGATTTCCAGCCGGACCAATCCGCCTTGACTGATATGCGGTGTGATCTCCAAGGTTATGCCAACGTCTTTGTACTCGAAGGTTTGTATGACAGTTGGCGTAAAAGGATCGCTTTCGGTGATCCTTGATTGCATCACAAAGGGCCTGTTTTCACCGACTATGATCTTGGCCTTATGATGGTTGGAAGTCAAGATATGGGGTGTGGAAAGGATGTTGACCCCGGATTTCCTCTCAAGAGCGCGCAAGATCGCTGCGATGCCCACGCCTGAGCCTGTTTTTTTCCAGGCACCAACGCTTAGGCCTTGCGCATTTCCGGTCAGAAAATCTATCCGAGGGCCGAAATTTGTCGTTCCGAAAGCCCGCAAATTGTCCACTACAGCGTCGTCAAGTGTCGCCCAGTCGATCCCTATTTCCTTCAAGCCGTCTTCGCTGACCTCCACAATGAGCATCTCGACCAGGACTTGCTCTCGCACGATATCCAGTTTTTCTATGATCTCCGCTATGATTTCGAAGTCCTGTTGTGCAGCGATAATTACCAGCGCGTTTGTGCCCTTATCGGCGCTCACCTGGATGTCTTGCGTCGCTTCGAACGTGCCGGTGATTCGCAGGTTCGCCAATGCTGCCGTGAGGGATTCGGCAACTTCCTCTGCCTGTGCATTCTTCAAATAGACCACGTGAATATTGTCGGCCCTGCTTGGGCGCTGAATGTCGAGTTGCTCCACCAAATCGGAAATGGTCCTGATATCCTGTGCACTGGCAATTGCAATAAGCGAATTCGTCCTCAGGTCGGGCAGTATTTTGAATTCCGTTTGAAGGCTAGCTCCTCTGCCGGGCCGGGCTGAATCGGCCTTGGTTTTCTGCATGATACGGGTTATCTGCTCACTGAGGACCCGCGCAGAGGCATACTCCAAGCCGAGCACTGCAACCTGTTCTTGCGAGCTGCTCACATCGAGCCTCTGCATAATAGTGGCAATGTGATGGATGTTCGACGATGTATCTGTGATCATGATCGAATTCGTCTTGGGGTACACGTCCATCTGTGCGTCGGCGGCTAAGAACGACTGAATGATCTGCGCTACCTCGGTGGCATCACCATAGCGCAAGGGCATAATCTGGGTCACAATGGAATCATCTGTCGGGATGTGGGCCGGGTCACTGCCGATACGCACTTGAAGATTGCGCTTCGTGGCCTCTGCTTTCGGCACTATTTTTACGACGTCGCCGGCGGGTACAGCCGCGTAGCCGTGCACCTCCAAGATCGACTGCAGGACCTCATAAACCCGCCCAAGCCGCATCGTCGTGGGCGACATCACGGTGACCGTGCCACGGACGCTGTCGTCTACGACAAAGTTGATTCCGGTTATGTCCCCAATGGTTTTGAGCACGGTTCGGATATCTACACCGTCAAAATTCACCGATATCTGCTCATCAGCGATGCCCGGTTCATCAAGCAGAGGCATACTTACGCCCCCCACCGAGGCCGGCTGTTCGACCGCCGTGACTGTTTCTGCACTCGGGACGACGGCTTCGCCCAAAGAGTGCGCCCCCGTCTTCAGCCGCGCGGCAATGGTATTCTCTGGCTCTTTCCGGACGACCGGTTCACGCAGTAAGGGGGTGTTAACATCTACTTCTTGAAGAACCGGTCCACCTGGATTGATTGCGACTGTGTTTGCATCCCGGCGGGCCGAACCGGGAATCTGCGCCGCCTGCTCGGTGACAGGGCGCTGGATAGGCTTACCCTCAACTGCCTTTGCCTCACCCTCTTGTTGCAGGGCAGTAGCCGGCACCTTCGGCGCGGATTGGCACCCCACGATACTTGCCACGAGTATACACGTAATGCAGATAAAGCCCGTCAAGGGGCTTGGCTTTTCCTTGTTGTGCTTGCTTACCAGTGACATTCAGCTCACCTGCTAACGCACCGCACTTTAACTCTTCGCTGATCTAACGTAGATCAAAGGACATCTCTTTGGCCTTGTTGCCTCGCAGTAGCTCTATATCGACAGTAGGTTGCGTTCTTGCCTTCTTTAGAATCTGGAACGCCTTCTGCTTGCTTGTCAATCGCTGTCCGTTGACGACCGTAATGACGTCGCCTTCCCTCAAACCTAAGTCTTTAGCCGCGGGGATATCTTCAAGCCCGGTTACCCTAAGCCCCTCCGCCTCGCCGTTCACTGTATAGGGCTCAATAACAGCGTCTCTCAACACGGTTTCGACAGGCCCGGCACCGGCTCTGTCATCCGGAGGAACGGACCTGACCGTGGGACTTGGCTCACTCGGGCTGCTGTTCCGACCCACACGCGGGCTCGCGGACATCTGTCTATCATTGTCGCTGACTGTTGATCTGCCCTCTTGGCGCCTCAGCAGCATTGTCCTGCCGTTGCGTTCCAGGGTAACTGTATCTCTCTCGATGCTCTTAACGCGAGCACCTGCTACAGCGTCCCCGATTTTGAATATACCGACTGCCCCGCTCTTGACATCCTTGACCACAGCTCGGCAAGCAGTTGGGCTGCCGGAGACAGTGGCGATCAGGACCACGCCAAGTTGTTCCCCTGCCGATAGGGTCCGATTTGCCATCGTGTCGCCTGAGAGGGCTTTGTCTTGCCTTCGGGAAGAACCATCTGTACCAAATATGTTCTGTTCCACGATGGCAGAGTAATCGGTAACCAAGGTGCGGGCCGGCTTTGCGCGATCAGCTTCGCCGACGTTTTCGGTCCCAACGGCGGTGGTCGGGCCGAGGATTCTCCCCGCTTGCCGAAAAGTCATCACCGTCCTGAAGACCAAGAACAACAGCACCAGGACAAGGCCTGCCTTTATCGCAAGAAATAGCCTGCGAACATACAAGTTGTCACCTTTTTGTCTTAACACACCATCTCCACCCACACATGTATCGTCCGGCTGGTTTGCGCACTTAACTGAAGAGACCCTTTCGCCGAACGCGATTCGTGTTGATTTGAGGCCGAGCAGGGCATTAGGCCAGCGCTGCCGCCATCATGCAATAGGCAGTATTCGCTAACCCATGAAATAGAATTGGCGCCAGCAGCGACCTGGTCCGAATAAACAGCCAGGCGAGCAACAACCCAGGCAGAAACGTCACGGCCGATAACACTTGCCCCTGTACAACGATATGAGCAACGGCAAAACAGGCCGCCGATAACAGAATCGTTGTGGGGCTGCGCAACCCCCAAGCGCGTGGTTTCAACGCGTGCGTCAGCCTCAGGATACTGCTCTGCAGATAGCCCCTGAAGAATACTTCTTCGGCTACAGCGATGTACATGAATTGATACAACAGCCAACCGAGCCAGCCCTGTCCGCGGAGCGGAGCGGGCCGCAACGGCAATCCCCACCCACACGACTTAAGCATCCACAGACACAGGAACATCGCCGGAAAGACCACAGCGCAGGTGCCGCAAAGCACCGAAAGGCTGGGCCCAATGTGCCGACTGGTCAGGCCCATGTGGGTGAACCGCCCCTTTCGGGCGATGGTTGGGACAAGTCCGGCAGCAATGAGAACGCCGGGCACCAGAAACCACGCCAACCCGGCAATAGAGCTTGTGACTATAATTCTGATTGCGACGATTGTGACGATTGTCACGATAACGGTCTCAAGGAGCAGAAACCTGTTGCTTCGTCTTGGTTTGCGCTCGGCCACTTGGGCCGACTCGAGAAGCGGCACCGCACCGTCGCCGGCTCGTTGAGCTGGTAAGACATTCATCTTAGCGTTCATCTTCGGTCACGCTGCAGACTGTGCAATTTTCATGTAGCTGACGCGCGGCCTACGCGTGGTCTCGCACACCGCCGTGGAAACATCACAATACATTTCTGTATTATAAATTCTACGAAACATGCCTTCGATACCAAAGAGCAGGTCCTTCAGGGGCCGTGTCAATGCGCATATATCGGCTTTTGGACCACCTCGGTTAAGGCTTGGCAGGTAGCGAACAGACTGGTCGAGGTTAAAAGAAGTGCGGGATTCTGGAGTTTGGGATGATACTTTTTGCCGGAGCTGGCCGACTCGGACTCGTGCGAGTCTGTTGAATCCGAAGCTTCAACTCACGGTCGCTGTCGGCATAGATTTCTATGGGCTGATCATGTCTGCTTGCGTCCTCGGATCACAGAGACAGCCTGCTTGACAGGACCATCGGCCGTGACGTAAACCGTGAAAAAAGGGCGTGCCGGAGACTCGTTCGAAGACGCGTTTGCGTGATACACTGCGTGCTGGCCATCGGTCTCTCACGAGGCTACTGCGATAGCCGCGTGATGACGCAATGGAAGTGCGGCGGGCGGCCGACCGAAAACTACAATACGTCGGCCCTACTTACCCCCATGAAAAAGCAGGTATACCGTTGCCCTCTAACCGGCTCGTGGGACCGGGTGGTATTCCATCCACATCCTGACTTGCGAATTGTTGACGTGCACCAACTTGGAGGCTAAGCGTCTTTCACACTATCCTTCTTGTATCTGCGATACTACGGCTTGAGAGCGGCTGACACGCCACTTCTCTGAAGAATCTGTGTAATCTCAGATCGCTCATCGGTTGTGAACACATCAATCTTTTGGTCAATCTCTAAGGCGTTTTCAAGGTGCTCTCTCGCTTGGGTGAGGTCGTTAAGTTTCGCGCACACGCGGCCCAGATGCAGAAGTGTCTTTGCTTGCCGACGAGTGTCCGGCGATGCCAACTGGAGCAGTCTCTCAAAGTCCTTCTTCGCGTCCGCAAGGCGGCCCGACATATTTGACAGAATAACTCCCCTCGTATCAAGAAGATGAACATCCTCGGGCGCAAGCCTTAGGCCTCTATCCGCCAACTCGAGCGCGTCGGCGTAACGATGGTCATGCTCTTGCAGAATCCAGGCAAGGTCGTTGAGCACTTGCACGTTGTCCGGATACTGCTGGAGCAATTTCTCGTAGACCTTCTTGGCTCCTTCGACGTCCCCCGTCTCGTAAAGAGTGGAAGCCAAACCCAAACGCGCATCCATCGATGTCGGTGACAAGGTAAGCCCATGCTCAAAGAGCTTCAATCCCTGCTTCTTAAGTTTCATCGAATCCGATGCCGCCAAGACCGATGCCGCCCGTAGGACTGTCGTGAGATTCTGCTGTTTGGCCGAAATGTACGCCGAACTGATGTCCTCAAGCTCTTCAGCTCGGTCTTGTGATAGCAGCCACAGAAATCGTGCATGGACGACGGTTTGACTATTTGGATCCAGCCGTTCTGCCCGCTCAATCCTCTGTTTAGACTGCTCCATGTCACCGGCAAGACGATACAGATCGGAAAGTGTCACGAGTGCGGCAACACTGCTGCTTCCTTCTTCGGTTTGGCAATAGGACTCCAGTTCCGGAATTGCCTTCTGAGGCGAGTCCAGAGAAGCCAAGAAACGCGCTCGCGAAACCAGCAGTCGCTCATTTGTGGGGTCTCGGCCGACCGCAGACTCGAGCAACGTCCGGGCCTCATCCAGAAGGCTACGATCCTCCCTGACCATCCCAGCATCGGCGAGCACGCCCAGAGCCTCCACATTGTTCGGATCTTCTTGAAGAGCCAGACGAGCCAATTCGACCGCCATCTGAGTATTCTTGAGCAAAAGCTCAGTTCTGCCTCTGGCCGACAACAATGCCGAGTTGCTAGGATTGGAGCCAAGAGCCCGAATTGCATTGTCACGCGCGGTCTCGTATTTTCTCTCCTGCATCGCAATACCAATAAGCATAAGATGTACGTCGACCGCTGTCGGTTCCAGTCTGATAACATCTTCCAGCCGCTCTTTGGCAACCTCAACAGACTCCGGTGTCGGCTTCTCCAGCATCTGCAGAGCTCGGATCTTGACCAGTTCAGGGTCATGCGGCAGTCGTTCTTCAAGCGTTGCAAGGATCTCCAGAGCCCTTTCCCGGTCCTGTGCATCGGCCCGCGCAAGCAACAGTTGCATCAATCTTCGCTTCAATACTAAATCATCAGGATACGCGTTCGAGCCCTCTTCAAGTGTCGCCACAGCTTTGTCGAGCTCTTGATTGCCGGCATAGAAATTGCCTAAGAGCAAAAACCCTGCTGCACCTTGCTCAGAAAAGGTCGTCAGCTTTTTGTAGTCCTTCTCAGCATGGTCAAGCTCGCCCTGCTCGGCGAGAAATACAGCTCGCATCCAATAGGCATTGAAGTCGTTATTGTCCGCCACATAATTATCGAGGACTTGCCGGGCGTCCTCAGTCCGGCCTTCCGCCCTTAGGATTGACGCCTCGACCGCCGTCAGCATTCGAGAGCCCGATGCTATGGCTTCGGCTTCCTTCAGGTACTGGAAGGCCCGCTCGGCGTCTTTTGTCTGCTCGTAGATCAGTCGTGCCAATTGTATTCGTGCGCTCGCGTCTTGGTCGTCATTGGATACCCTGAGTTGCAACTCATCAATCGCACGGGACAAGTCACCCGCTCCCAGGGCGGTTCTGACCTGCCACGCACTGGCAAGGCGGGGGTTCACATCAATCTGCTGGAGAACTCTCTCCGCCTCTGAAAAGCGACCTTGTCTTTCAAGGAGTCTCAGCAATGTGTCGGCGATAGCAGTTGCCGAAGGATAACGGGCAAGCGTTTGCCTACAGATGTCTTCGACACGGCTGAAGTCTTCCAACCTCTCATACATTCCCACCAATAAAAGCACGGGTGGTGACCACCGGGGGTCTGCATCAATGCAGTACTGAAGCAAGTCAGTGATATCTTGCTGCTTCGAACGCCACTCATCGGACGACAGCCACAACGAGGCTTGATGAAAACGCCACCACAGTCCACTTTCGCCCTCGACCTGCCGCAATTCGTCGATCAGTTTCTGAGCTGTTGCCGCGTCGCTCTGGATTTCGGGAAGAGCCAGAAGTAACGAGCGAGCTCGAATCTCTTGTTTATCTTCATTTGTGAGTTCCTTCAGAAGGTTTATTCCCGTGCTCCGGTCGCCGTTAATGATTTCCAGGAAGGCAAGCCGGATCGATAAGGACCGCTTCTCCTCCTTGTCGACAACGGCATTTAGTCCCTCTTTGAGGCAACTGCGGGCTGAATCATAGTCTGCATTTGCCTGGTGAAGGCCTGATAGAGAAAGCCAGGGCTCGGCGACCTCGGCATGATGCTCACAGGCCGCCTCGCAGACCTTGACCGCTTCAGCCGTCCGCCCGGTTTGACGGTAGTACCCTGCAAGTTGCATCTTCGCCGCTAACGGTTCCTCGCTCTGTTCGATGGCCAGTTTCAATTCCTTTTCGGTCTCGTCAGGCTGGTCAAGATACGTAGCGATGCTTGCCTGCAATCTGCGAATGTCACCTCGGTCGGGGTACTGTCGGCACAGCTCCGTCAATTCAGCGGACAACTCCTCGAGCTTTTCGGTATCTACGCTCTGATTATCCTCGGCCGCCAAGTAAATGCTCGCCCCGATACGGAGTAGCTTTGCGCCGACATCCGTGGGATTCAGAGACTCTGCTCTTTGTGCGGTTTCAAACGCCTTGGTCCAGTCTCCTAATCGGGAGTACTCCCGCGCCAGTTGCAACGTCACCCATGGATCTTGCGGCTGATGGCGCAGGCACTCTTCCAGAGCGCTAACCGCCCGTCCGGCCTGACCGGTTCGGCTGTAGGCCTCGGCCAGTAGCCGCCACAGTGCTGGACCACCGCTGCCCTCTGTAAGAAGCGGCTGCAGGGCATCGATGACGGCGTAGGGTTTCTCCTCGGCTCTCGCTACCAAAGCCTGCAGATAGGCCGGCCGCAACCTCGATTCCGGTGCTCCTTGCTGCATGGCGAGCATGTCGAGGTACTCATCAAGATAGCGCCTTGCCTCTGCAACCTGGCCCGCCGCAACGTAAAGCGGAATAGCAATCGGCAGAACTTGGGTCCTGTGTCTTCTTTCTGTCAGCGCGGCCATCGCCTCATCAGCCAGAGCGGCACCTTCCGCCGTCGTCCCCCTCTGTGTCACCAGCTCCGAAGCCAGGAGAAATCTCGCCACAGTCCAGTCTTTGATGTCGAGAAAGTGCTCCTGTAGCTTTTCCTGCGGCAGCTCATCAACCGCCTGCAATTCAGCAGCAGCCCGGTCAAGCTCGCCATGGGCCATCCACTCCGTACCTAAGACATAGCGAATGCGCGGGTCTTCCGTGCCTAAATCGTCAGCGGCCTGGAGGTCCTGGCGGGCGACTGCCATGCGCTCTTCATCGGTCAGGCCGGAAATATTCGGCGTCACGCGGTACAACCGTGCACGATACGCCAGTGCCTCGGCAGATTCCGGCGAGTACTCCAAAGCCTTGTTGAGCCATTCCAGGACCTGCAATCTCACCTCAAACGAGTCATCACTGCCTGTAACACTGCTCATCAGCACGCAGGCTTGCACATATTCGGTATGCTTGCCGGCAAGCCCCTCGAGCTGCTCGATAAAGGGCAGAAGCGTTTGCTTCGCCTCTTCCAGCTTGTCGAGCCGGATCAGGGCCTCAGCCAGCCACAAGGGCGCTTGACGGTCGTTCGGGGCATGCTTAAGCCGCGCTCGGGCAATGTATGCAAGCTCCTCAAAATTCCCAATGCCCCTGTAGAGTCTCGCAAGCTCGTCATAGACATCCTCGTCGAGGGGCTCCAGTTGCACGATGCGACGATAGGCCGCAATTGCCTGCATGACGTTGGGGGGCTCAAGCGGCCGCACGGAAAGCCGTGCCTTGGCATACTTTCTGAGAATCTCGACGTCATCGGGATTTCGACCGAGATACTCCTGAAAATTCTTGTAGGCTGTCCGCCAGTCTTGCTTCTCAAAGGCGGCGTTGCCCGCTGTCAAAGACCTCTCCGATAGAATGGTTCTGCGGACCTGACGGGCGGCCACCAAAGACATTCCCACCGCGACGACGACCAGGAGCAAAACGATCAGCAGCTTGACGTTAACCTTCGCACATCTGTTTCGATATAACATGACATTTCCTTTCCAGATTGAGACCTGTTTCGATGTCTTAGAAAGTAAAATCCACTTGCGCGTACTGCTTTACAGACACAGTAGACAAAACGCTGATTTTACGACAAATTGATGAAGCTATGCGAATGATTGCTCTGCAGTTCTTCTCTGACACAAATGGCTTTGTTACGTTCGCTTCGTATGACCGTTCCGCTTCGACAATGAAAACCTGGCCGGCGAAGCCCCTTGACCGGGGCTTCGCCACCCGTTGCCAGCTTTATTCACCGTATCACTAAATACAAGATTGCCTACGAGTAGGCTCTCATGCAAATTTGCGCAGTTTCACGCCGGCCGCAGTCAAGCCGAGCAGACCCAGCAGAATCGCACCCGGCACAGGAACGCGAACGACATAATCTTGATAGTAGCCCGGCTTTGTCTGTTGATAGTCGTTAGACAGACCCACAAAGATGTTGTCAAAGGCCGATGTGCCAAGGCTCTTGACCTGAGCCAACATTTGATTGGCCCTATTCGCGATCGTGTCCTGGCCGATGTAGAAATTACCGGACGCTGGCAATGTATCGCCGGCGGTGTCGTTTCTTGCATTCCAACCGTCCGGATTAGGGTCATCGGGCAAAGAGCCGTCGGGATTCTGCCCCTCGTCGATGATTTCCCAGACAGCCACCTGCAGGGCAGCGGCCTCCAGACTGCTGCTATACACATCAGCGTCCCAGTACTGGTTCAACAGTGTCGCAACATAGCCGGCTCTCATGGCCCCCATCGGCCCCGCACCCGGATCGGGACTCTCGCCCAGCGGCACCACATCATACGGCTTCCAGCTACCGGGGCTGTAATCCCAGATATCGATGCAGAAGCTGTCTACATAGCCGTCGAGCATGTCCTCTCCGTCGCCCGGAAATGTGCCATCTGGCACCGTGGAGTTCCGCAACTGAAGCTTGTAGACGCCGGCATAGGCGCCCCCATTGTACCCCGTACTCGTGACGGTCACAGTCTGGCGCGGCTTGACGTCCAATTCTCTTACCTCCACCGTGCCGTACTTGTCCGCCATAGCCGGTGCTGCCACAAATACAAACACTACTACCATCAAACATAACTTTTGCGTGTTCATCTCTCACTCCCCTCCAAACATGTAGAGTCGACGAAGTCCTTTGTTCGTCCAAACCCCCAATTCGTTGATTACCCCCCATGCAAGGCACATCTCAACGAGCTGCGCTTCTGCCTTGCGAGGATACTAACCTGCCTGGGAAGCCCCTTTACCGGAGCTTCCCGGCACACTTTCACACTATCTGTGAACAAATTACCTGCTATATCTTTCTTACGCAAACCTACGCAGCTTTATACCTGCGGCACTTAGGCCGACCAGACCCAACAGAACAGCGCCGGGAAGCGGAACCGCTATGAATGCGTCGTCAAAACCACTGTCATTGCCGATACCCACATCCGCAGGCTTCCGCGCACCAACCTTGAATTCAACATTGTCTGTGGCTGGATTCAAAGCAGTCCAATTAAACTCAATTTTCTGCCATTTATTAAATGTCTGCAACCAGCCTGAATCATAGACTACGCCTATAGGTGCTGCCCCCTCATATTCACTCACGATCAGACGCACTGTTTCACTTGAGGAGTTCGTGTAGCCCCATATGTGGCCGCGAACGGCACCTGATGCACTTACCGTCTGGGTCATGTACCATATATCCTCTGCACTATTCAAGGTGCTAAAGTCTGACCGAAACCAATATGTGCCTGAATGTGCGCCACCCGTGACAGCGCTGACCGGGCCTGTTATTGAATCATCAATGACAGTCCAGCCGGTAAGATCTCCTGTCTCAGCGCCTGGATTCACCAATAAATTCATATCGGCCGATACAGGCACGGCTGCAACCGCACATACTACTAAAGTAAGCATCAACCGTTTCATCACATCCTCTCCTTTTCCTTAACGTTTCAACTTGTCCTTATCTGCCTACGCGACTTAGTCACGCAAACTTACGCAATTTGATCCCCGCGGCGCTCAACCCGAGCAGACCCAGCAGAACGGCACCGGGAACAGGGACGGTAATCGTGGCAAGGTCGCCGCGACCGGCATTGAAGCCGGAAATGAAATCCAGAGCGAAACTACTTGCCACATAGCCACCGCTTATGTTGTACTGGTAAATGTCGTCGGAACCATTGATGTCATAACCAAACAGGACGTTATCGGGGCCATCCGTGGAAAATGAAATACCTGCCAAAGCGTGCGTGGAACTACCAGGAGGCCCTAAATTGTGCTGCAGTGTCAACGCGCCTGTACTCACATCGATGGTATAGATGTCGTAGGTGCTTGTCAGGAAGAACGTGCCGTCCCGCCTTATGGCTATATCTGTAGTGTTTGAGAGATTGAACGGCGCCCCAGACAGCATGACGTTGACGGTTTGCTCAATGCTACCGTTGACCGGGTTGATTCGCAGCAACTGATCCTGTGTGGCGTCCACCACCCAGAGCTTGTCTCCAACATCGAATACCGCGCCGCGAATATCCCGCCCCGAGTACGGGGAGAAGCTCTTCGGTGTGGCCACCCTGGTGCTCGGGTCAATTGTCAGCATGGACGAGCTGGGAGCCCCTGTCTGGACAGAAAAGGCCACCAGCCCATGCTTCGTCGACCACGCCAGCCCATCGGCATCGACGTCGCTGCCGTCCGGCAGCTTGACCCTACCAAGATTTGTCACGGCCCCAGGCGTATTGTCCTCGAAGCGATACAGATACGTTGGGGGCGACGACGGCACCGTGCCGCCCGGAGCGAGCGACTCCAAGCCGTATGTCATATCGCCGACAGCCGTGTTTGCCGCAAGTGCACCGCAAGCCAACATGGCCAGTATCAGCAGGGTCTTTCGCCTAAGAAACATGGCAACCTCACTCTTATCCATGTTCTTCATTTCCATACCTCCTCGTTTCATGCAAACCTACGCAATTTCACGCCCGCGGCAGTCAAGCCGAGGATGCCCAGCAACACTGCGCCGGGAACAGGAACTGGTGCGGCTTTGCCAATTTCAACCACAAGGTCGTTATAATCCCAGTCACCAAGGTTTTCGACCTCCCACCCGACTACATAGTTGCCAGCAGTATTGCCGGTACCACCAGTAATCAACCAAGTCACCATGTGGTCCTTGTTGCCCAAAGGATTATCACTCTCTTGCGAACTCCAAAGACCATAGTCCTTGCTAGCAGTATAGCCGTGTAGGGCAAGTCGGAAAATGGGTAAACTTGCACTTCCAGGCATAGTTACCGGACCGGGCGGATTGCTAGCAGGGTTAAGGCTATTGGTGCCCTGAGCAACACTGAATAACTTGTGAAAACTGCCTCCGCTTGCGCCATCGAAGTACCCAAAATCTTCCGTTGCAGATGCGTACTTAGCTACAGCGGTAGCCCCGCCGTCCAAGTTCATCCAAAGCTGGTCACCCGGCCAAGGACGATCTTGGATTCGAGCCAAATTGCTAAGCCCGTAAAGCGTGTCCAGGATACCTCCCGGAGTGACCAAACGAGGCTCTGTATTAGGAGCTGCATTATTTATTGGGGTAAGGTCCGCCATGGCCGGTGCGGCCATAAACGCACACAGTACGATAGTAAACATTAATCGTTTCATCACATCTTCTCCAGGTCTTAAAGTTCCAACTTATTCCTTATGCGCCTTCGCGACATACTCACGCAAACCGGCGCAGTTTCACACCGGCGGCGCCCAAGCCGAGCAGGCCCAGCAGGACGGCTCCGGGAACGGGGACAGTGGCCAGAAGTTCAACCTTGTCGATCCGAGCGTTCCAAAGCCGCAGAGTAATATCAAAGTTGTTGCTTGCAGGAGTCGTAATCCAGGCCAAGGGAATCGGCTCGTAAAGCCAGCCAGGAAAGCCGCCTCCGAAATCGATACCTACACCCGGGCCGCTGTCTTCATGTGTGGGATTCAAGGCACCTTGCAGAATCTCGTAATGGTGCCAGTCCGACCGCCAATAATCACCTTGTTTGGTGTAGAAGGCAAGCTGTGCCGAGACAATGTTCTCCCAGCCAACGCTACTGAGATCAAAATTCAAGGAGACCGCATCCCACCAGTCGTCGCTGGTTCCGGTAGCATAGTAATCGTTTTTGACCGTCCCACCAATCAGCGGAGCCCATTTACCATCCAAACTGCTCAGTAGCCAAGTATGGTCAGCCATTGACGTACCTTCGTTCTGAAAGCTGGTGGACGTTGCGCTGGATAGCGGTATGGTCAGGTCGGCTGAGGCCGCTGCCGCAAGTACGAGCAGAACCACGAAAGCCAATATACACTTCTTCATGTCCATACCTCCTCGTTTCATGCAAACCGGCGCAGTTTCACACCGGCTGCTGTCAAGCCAAGCAGGCCCAGCAGAACGGCGCCCGGAAGCGGAATTGGTTGGGTCCCAACGTAGAACTCGCCGAAGAACTCGTTGTAGATCCCACCGGTTGTCTCGCGGATCTGCACATTATCGAAGCCCTGGGCCAGAGTACTCCAGACCCCGACAAAGTAGGCTTGGTCGTCTGGCGCGTTAAAAGTAAACGAGTCGACATCTATGCCTCCAGATAGGAGCGTTACCGTGAAGGTGGAATCCGTGAAATACTCAGGAGTAGAAGAGTCGCTCGTCAACGAATAAAGGTACGGATCATAGTGGGGCTCCACGAACTCAAAGCCGAAAGAGTAAACTTCGCCACCCAGGTTGATGTCGACATTGAGATGCTCCATGCCGCTGATCGCAAGCTCGTTGCCGCCCAGGTGGCTGGTCAAGTCTTTCACCCACATTTTGTAACCGGTTATTGTACTAAACGTTAAGCTTCCGAGGGTGAAGTTGGTACCCATGTCCCACGCCGAATATGTCGCGTTCCAGGTCCCCGGAGGGCCAACATTATCGAAATTCGCCACCTCGCTAGCGCCTGTTGCGTTAAGGAAGTCTGGTTTGTCATCGAAGACGGTGATATCTGCTCGGGCAAGGCTCGAGAGGCCGAAAACGAGCAACGCTACTGCAATAAACATTAATCTTTTCACCATTCTCCTCCTTATTGTTCTTTCACCCTTCAATGTCCTCTACTCCATCCTGGGTAATCCAAGAACTATCCGGCGAAGCACGCTCGAAAGTGCCTCGCCGGTACTACGTTATTGTTCTCATGCAAACCGACGCAACTTCACACCCGCGGCAGTCAGGCCCAGCAGGCCAAGAATAACAGCGCCCGGTACGGGGATGCAGGTTATCTCAACAGCAAGGTCGTTATAATCCCAGTCAACGTACTTACTATACCCTGTCGGATCGCCTATCTTATCAATATCTTCCCAGAAGACCATCCAAGTCTTGTACTTCATGGAATTGCCGGCCTTATCGGTCAGAATTTGATAAGTTAGCATGTGCCCGAATCCATCCTGATTGAGCGCATCCTCCGAGTAAACGGTTGCGCCAGTGCCGGCACGAACCCAAGCCCATGTAAGTCCGGACAGATCGACCAGCGCACTTCCTGAGACGCCGTATCCAGTCCCGCTAACGCTGAATAGTTGGGTCCAACTCGAACCAGAGTCCGTGGTATAGCCAAACTTCTGCGTATAACCCGCGAACCGGGCTCTGGCAATACCGTTCGTAATCCCGTCATCCCATACCTGGTCAGTAACCAGAGTTGAATCCCTATACTGCCCAGCATATCCTGAACAAACGTTCAAATTGGCACCGGGTGTGCCGCCGTCAGCATATCCATAATAGGCTGTGTCTCCGGTATTGCCCGTGTTAGGAAGAAAGTCGTCGACTCTTGTCCAGGAACCATAGTAATGGTTTAGGATGTCGAACACATCTGTATTATCTGACACGGTTCCAGAGTTACCCTTGTGGTTGAAGTCTGCGAAATCCGCATTTGTAATACCGGCCATCGCAAACGTAACTGCGAAACCTGCCAAAATCGTCAAAGTCTTCTTCATTTCCATACCTCCTCATGTCATGCAAACCGACGCAGTTTCACACCCGCGGCAGTCAAGCCAAGCAGACCCAGCAGAACGGCGCCCGGAACAGGGATAGGCTCAACGGATTCGACCATGACGACAAGATCGTCGTAGTCCTTATCAGCAGAACTGAGGTTTCCACACTCCCAGGCCAGAATATACTCGTTGGGTGTCCAGGTTCCAGGTGCCAGACCCGGCAGTTGTACCGTGTCAGTGTTGGTGCCCTGATACGCGTACATGTGGTCCTGGCCCCCATTCAGAGCCGAATCACTGTGCCAGAATCCTCCGCCTGCAGCGCAAAGATTTTCGGTATCGAAATAGTACCCGAAGAGGTTCCCGCCAAAGTCGATGCCAGTATCATGAGTACCTCCGAGTGTATAGACGCTTCCATCGGTCTTAATGGTTACTGTAGCCTGAGAACCGGGAGTAACGGAATCGCCTTCGAAAAGTTGAACAGTTTTCGTTGGATCGGCATAGTCATAGATACCAAAATCCCCAAGCGTCTCATACCCAGATTCCGTAACCTTAAAAACCAAGGTCGCAAAGGACCCGCCTGTCCCCGTAATGCTCCAGTAGGAATCGTAGGGTGATCCAGCAGCTTTATCATCGGGCAGCATATCTGTTGTTACATCGACACTACTATCACCAGGATTGGGTCCTTTTGTAATATTGTCCAACACACTTTGTAAGCGGGCGCCCCCATCGGCACCAAAGGGATCGGCCATCGCAGGTGCAGCATTCAGGCACAAACTTGCCAAACAAATAGCTAATAATAGTTTTTTCTTCATCACTCACTCTCCCCAAGAGTATTCAAAGAAGCGACTATCTGGTGAAGCACCAAAAGTGCTTCACCAGTAGTCCGTTACTGACCGCATGAGCGGCCCTTATCAGCCTCTCATGCGAACTTACGCAACTTGATGCCCGCGGCACCCAGGCCGAGCAGGCCCAGCAGAACGGCACCCGGAACAGGAACCGCAACATTCGAGACTTGGGCTACGAAGTCTTGGTAGTCCAGGTCGGGGTTGTCTTTTCTATCCTCGAAGGCGATTACGAATGTCGGAACGTCTGGTTCAGAGTAGCCGTCACCGGGGTTACCGGGAGTATTCAATATCCCGTGAATTCGGAACGAGACCATCCTGTCCTGCCTGCTGGCGTTCAGTGCATCCCGGCTGAACTTCGTGCCTCCTGACGCGTTGCCAAGAGCCCAGACAAATGCATCGGTGTTCGAAATGTCGAACGAAGAAGTCTCGCCCACCGTGTCCAGATTGCCCCCTCCACTACCAGGCAGCCACACTATGCCCGAGCCTGTTGTCTCATTGGTAGAGTAACCAAGTTTCAAGTTCGTCGTGCCAGTATAGATAGCTTTTACCAGTACTCCGCCGTTAAGGTCGAACCACAGTTGGTCATCGGGCACGGTACCAAAGTCATCGATCCGCGTCCAGCTACTGTAATAGTAGTCAAGGAGGTCGTTCGCTCCAGGACCACCGCCGCCATCGCCCGGTCCGAGCGTATAGTCAAGAACGGTGGGCTGAGATGCGAGATCCCATTCAGGACCAGGTGGCGTGACTCCAGGATTCCACGTGGTCTCGTAGACCGTGGTAAAGCCTGCCATTGCCGGTGCGGCCATAAACGCACACACTACTGCAATCAGAATCAACCGTTTCATCACATCTTCTCCTTTTTCTCAGCGTTTCAACTTGTCCTTTTTGCCTGCGCGACATAGTCACGCAAACTTACGCAATTTGATTCCCGCGGCACTTAAGCCGAGGATGCCCAGCAGAACAGCGCCCGGAACCGGAACGGTACCAACCGCAAGGTTGTCAAACTCGAATGCATATTCGTTGCTTTGGAATACAGCGGTGTCGAACACCTTACCACCTGTAAGGATGATATTGACATACTTATTGGTATCAGCTTGTGTCTGACCGCCATCTGCTGGAAGAGGCGCATAAATGGTCGTGACGAGTCCGCCATCATCATATAGTTCTATCTGTTGTGCCCACTTGCCAACGAATGGATCCATTGATCCCCAGTGTAGGCCCAAATACCGGTAGTCAGCTCCAAAACTGACTTTAGTTTGGCGTGGCACTGTTGTCGATTTGTCATAAGGAATTGTAGCATATGCGGACGCATCCTTCTTGTTGGTGTAATGACTCCAAGGAGCAGAAGCCGTACCACTGGAACCCTGAACTACACCACCATCTTCGCCAGCAGACCCGGGGCCCCATGTCCAGCCCGCCTGGTCTAAGCCGGAGGCCGATGAGATGGGACTTGAGGGCAAGGGGGTCACACGATTGAAAGTCTCAATTAGTGAAGTAGGGTGAAGTGCATACCATGATATTAGCGTGTTCGCACCAAGACCAGCAGCACCACCGTCTTGGTCGACAAAGTTAATATAGTCGGCACTTGCAACACCAGACATGCTGCAGGTGATAACCGTACATATTGTTGCGACTAAAGCTATTCTTCCCATTTTTCTTTACCTCCATGACTCATTTTCAGATGAGTCCATTTGACTTCGCTCGTTTTTTCAACTTGCTTTGTTGCCTCACCCTCCCTCAGAGTGCTGGAGCCAGGGCTTAGGTCCACCACCCCTGCGAGAGGACTTAGATGGAAAAATCAGTTTTCTCAGCAAATTATAGGAGGTCCGCGGGAGCTAAGTACACTCCGGGTGAATTGTGAATTTCGTAACAGGGACGCTACGGTCCCCCAGCGGGATTGCCTAATAGGAGCATCCCCCGTGCAGGCCGGCTGAACGAAGCAGGCCGCTGCACAATAGAGGGATTCGGGTGCTCCGGAATGATCATAACCAATATGAAGACCTGCCTTGTGATACCATTTGCCAACGAAGCTGGGAGACAGGTTTTTCGCACACGGTACGTAGGTAAAGAGGCCGAGGCCCAGCAGGGCATACAGGCACAAATCAAGGCTGCCACCACCGGAAGTCAAGATATGCACCGGCTGCGCTTCGGCGGTCTGGCCGATATCCGGACTCGCCTCGAGCAGAAACGTCAAAGGCAGCGAATCCAGAGAAGCCACGGTGCCGGAACTAACAAATCGCCCGGACAAATCCGCCTGGTGCAGGTCGCATCCTGCGCGAACCGCTGGTGCGTGCCCAGATGTAGTATCCAACCGCGATACTGGCATCATGTCGGCATGTACAGCCCCCGCGAGGGCTAACCCCACCCAAATTGATAGGATAATCCTTCTCCGCGCCATTAGTTTCTCAACCCTATACTCCAATTAACAATATACCCATCCGTTAGGTTACTATGGGCATCAAAGACAGTAGTATACATGATAAGATAGAGAAAGTAAAGAGAAAAGTTAAGAAAGAGTAAAGATTTTTTGTTATTTTGAGCTATCTGAGGAAAATACGACATCCGCTGAAGGTGATTTGACTGATTTAGCTGCTTTGGCCCGTGCGATTACCGGCCCCTGTTTCGGGCCGGAATCCGGCTCAATTAGCTT
>Ga0180433_10002698_pt1 | contig 26963 bp, 24 predicted proteins | sample SS_ome_8_FD_132980 | JGI IMG/M metagenome (GOLD analysis project Ga0180433, IMG submission 132980) | Hypersaline lake sediment archaeal communities from the Salton Sea, California, USA - SS_1_D_1 metaG | ecosystem: Environmental > Aquatic > Non-marine Saline and Alkaline > Hypersaline >... | reverse complement strand
GATAAAACTCAGAATATAAAAATTCCAGTATTTGTTATACATGCTCAGGATGATGATTACGCGCCGTGGGAACATGTACAAAAATGTATTGAAAAAATCCCCCAAAAAGAACTTTGGTTAATAGAACCTGGCAAATCAAAGCATGCTACCAATCACCTGAAGTTAAAGGAGGAATATCGAGAAAATATGAACGCATGGCTTCATACAGTCCTGTAAATCTTCTATAACGAATACTGATTTACAAGACCAAACACTTTCATCATATGCTTGTAGCCTGGATCTCTGTCTTTAGAGTCTATGTCACTCAGCTTAAAAAGAACGCAAATATACTTGCTGTTCGGGCTAAATATAAACTTTTTCACTGACGTTAAAGTAAGTAGAGTTTTTAAATTTCTTAAATCTAATACATGCAAATTACCACTCCAAAAGGTAATCGCTACATAGTTGCTATTCTCGCTAAAAGAATACTCCTTAACACCCTTTTCTTCACACCTTAAAAGCAGTTTATTGCTTTTAATCCTAAAAACTTGCAGCGTATTATCCCAGAGAAGTACCGCTAGATACCGACTATTATTGCTAAACGAAAAACTTTCAACATATCCCTCAAATTGTTCGATAATATCAGGATCAAAAGAGACGGTGTAATGTGATTGTGTTAAAAACAGCAACGCAAATATAAGAAAAAAATATTTTATTTTTATAGCTATCTTAGCTTTATTCATGTAATACAATTTTTATCCTACCTTTTTTAAATGAAACTATATAAGATATGTTATATGTTATCAGTAAATACTTTATATCGTCAAAAACTTTTGTCTGACTATATAGAAATTATTATAAAAAGGGGCGTAACGATGTATAAAAAAAATATAATAATAAGCTTGTTATTTCTTTCTTGTATTTTTCATAAAAGCATAGCTATCGTAAAAGGTTCTGAAAGTGTCGTCTCAATTGAACAGCATGCAACATTTCCTGCTGCAGACACTGATAACACAATTCGTGGCTTTGGCTGGTTTAAAAATGGATTTTCACTAGAGGACCAAACAACAACCTGTACATTCGACAGCGTATATCCGGTATCGGGAAATATCAATCTGAATAGCGGAACACTTTTTTTAAATCAAGATATAACGTTCAACAACGTTACCAATATTTTAAAACTCGGAACCATAGTCGGAAACAACCATCGAATTGATTTATGCAATAGTATTAACAAACTTCCAGTTGGAATAACAGAATTTCAGAATTTGGTCGTACAAACACATGCCGATCTGCTTCTCTCAGGATCTTTAATTTTGAGGGGAAACTGTAAAATTATTGGAAATGGTTCTGACATCGTTATAGGTGATAATGGGTATATAATTATTGGCACAAATACACGAGCACATTTTGACAATATTACCATTGAGGGAATAACAGCTGACAATTTTATCGTCACTGATAACACATCAGAAATTATTTTAGAAAATGTAAAATGGAAACAAAAAGACAATTTTTATTTCACACAAGGAAACATGTTATTCCTTAACAATGTTGATTTTATTGGATCTTATGCTTTTACCTACGATAGCAATCTTACCAGTACAATTTCCAATCATTCAAAACTAATGATCACACAAGGAATGTGTTTTAAAGTTGGCAGAAAAGAAGCTTCCAGCAATGTGGAACCACTCTGCTTTGAAGATGACACATCAATTTTAAAATTAGACAGCTGTGAATTTATCATAACAAGCTCAGGTATGAGATTCACAAAAGGAGAAATAGAAGTTGATAGAGATGTAAATTTGGAAATCTTGGGAACAACAACCACTACAGGATTGATATTAGGAACAGGACAAGAGGCTGATGATTCTATCATACACCTTAATTCGGGCGCATCCTTACGATTTAAAACAGGCCAAATGGTATATAACAATTATAAAAATAATAAAATAGAAGCATTATCAGAAAGCACAAGAATTATTCGCTATGGACCTTCAAAATTTCATGTTGAAAAAGACGCCTGCTTTCCTGCTATGGTATTAAAAGTTCATTCAGGAATTCCAATAACAACAGTCAAAGATAATGCTATGCTAACCTACGACAATACCAGGCTCGTCTTTGGTAGTTTTGAGTATAAATGCTCTGGGCACCAACTTGGATCTTACAACTTCTTTTTAAATGGTAATGATTTCATCAATCTTTACAAAGGATCTTTTATTTCCCCATTGAGCATCATTGGATCTGGTAACAAAATATGTGGAACTGGAAGCATCAATTCGACTATAGCATTGCAAGATAGTCAAGCAGATCTGGAAATTAATCTTGCTGGAACAGTTACAAAAGACATAGCACTCAATGGAGGGACATGTCTGCTATCAGGAGACTTACATCTTGGTTCTGATGCTACTTTTTTAAATTCGGGCACCGTTGATCTATCAGTATATAGCTGCAACCTTGAAGGTATAGATGCAACCTGGACTAGTACCATTTTATGGGAAAGTGATGGCGGAACGATTAATCTTAATTCAAAAATTAATTTAGCCGGTACATGGCTCTTTAATAATTCATGTCTCATAAACGGAAATGGTAACACCATAGACCTATCAAACGGAGGAGAAATTATTTTAGAAAATGGGGCACTCGTTGAATTTCGCAATACAAAAATCCAGGGTATATCGGGAAACAATATAAGATGCTCAGATAACAATGGAATTCTTTCTCTTGATACAGTGACCTGGCTCCAAATAGAAGATTATATATTTTCCCATGGTGCTTTAAAAATAAAAAATGATGTAAAAATGGAAGGAGCATATAATTTTTGCTATCAAACCAAAATGACCAGCACTGTTTTTGAAGGTTCTTGTTGGAAATTCAATCCTGATTTTATTTTTCATTATGCTCCAGAATCTGGCGCAAAAAACTTAATTGAACTTTCTTGCGATACCTCACAAATAAAATGCAATGACAGTTTTTTACACACCGCAACAACAGGAATACAGTTTACAAAAGGAAGCATCACTATCAAAGGAGAATGTAGCTTTTCATCCGATATTTTACAACTTGATGACACAATCATAAGCGAGGGAGTAACTATCGGAAATAATCTTGAAGCAGATGATTGTACTTTGAAGCTTTTATTTGGTTCAACACTCCATGTTGCGCAAGGCGGATTGACCTACAATAACATCTCAGCCTCGTCATTTGCCATGGAAAGCCCACTATCTGTTATTAAGTTATACGCAGATACCACATTGTGCGTTAATCAAAACATCGACCTAGCAGGCGGTGAGCTCTATTTGAGCGAGCAATCAACCGCCACAATCGCCCAAGGAAAGAATATATTGGGCTCTGTATTCATTTTTGACTAATTTTGGATATTATTTACCCTTTGGCCCAAAAAGACTTCTAGATGAGCATATACAGGCAATTTTACCCATATCACCCCTGCAAATGAGGCACTTCAAAAACCCTTCACAAAGTGGTTGACAAAAGCCACACATATGATATATTACAAATAGGGTTAATTGACTGAAAAATAGAAAATTTATACTTTTGAAGTTATTAAAAATGTAGGGGTTATCATGAGAAAAAATGGAGTTCTTTACTTACTAATTTTGTTATCTTCCTTTATTACATCAAATATACGCTGTGTATTGGGCGATAGTTGGCACTTTAACACCGCCGTTTTGTCTAATCCTCAAAAAGTAAGAGAACATCTCAAAGCAGATGAGCAACAAGAAGGGTACACGTACGAAGAGGTTGATTTTCATCCAGTAAATGATCAAAGCAAAACATTAAAGGGAATATTTTTAGAAAGACCAAATGCACGTGCAACCATTGTGTGTACACCAGGTTTTTGGCCTGGCCTAAAAGAAGGGCTTGCTGCTCTTGTAAAAATAATGCCCAAAGACTGTAATCTTTTTTTCATAGAATTAACCAATCACGGAGAAAGCGGTAGCCACTCATGTTGCTCAAGTGCTGCTACCTGTCTAACGCCATCATGCTGCTTGGGTCTTCCATCACCTGGCAACTGCCTTCCAATGCCTGGCTGCTTAGGTTCAGATTGCATGAATTGCTCCTTCACTCAAGTGTTAAAAACTATAGGGCGACTTAAAAAATACGGCCTGGCAGAACACTTTGACATAATGGGCGCATTAGACTACACCGCACAAAAAACAAACAGAAAACCCATTGTTTTGTTCGGATGGTGCGCAGGTGCATTCCTTTCTGCAAGAACATTAGTCAAATTAAAAGAACTTAGCCAAGAGGCTGGCCAAGACCTTATCAACGCATATAACATACAAGGATTAATTTTTGATAGTGGGTTCGGCTCTCTTACAGACATGATAAAAGGATCTTATCACTTCATTAATAAAAAAATGCTTCCAAAATGTATGAGTTGCCTTAGTAGCAGTGAACAAGATACAGGAGAAATGCTAATCAATACCTTTGGAGAAACAGTTGGAGGTGTTTTAGGGACAATATTGGGAGGAATAAAAAAAGGACTTGGTTGGTTAGGAACAGGCTCAGCAAATTTACTTTTTAATCTTTTAGAAGCCTGGGTAAGACCATCTTTAGAAAAATATTCACCCGAAACAAACCTCTACGACAAAATACACAATTTAAAAGATTTACCAATATACGTCATACACTGTAAAAACGATAAAATGGCAAAATGGGAACAAACTCAACGACTAGTAAATTGTATGCAAAACAAAGAATTATGGTTAATTGAAAAATCATCTCATGCAGAAAACCATCTAAAGCATAAAGAAGAATACCATACACGAATGCGCTGGATAAATACGATAATCCACGACAACCCTCTTAAAAATGACGCCAATACTAACACTAATACCAAAAAGACCAAAGTAAACAACCCAATTCGCCAAAGAATGATAGAAATTATAAACGCAATAATAAAAATTATAGAAGAGTTAATGCAACTTGGGAAAAAACCAGCCGATGCAAATACCGAGCAACAAGCAAAGGAACTCCTTGAACAAAGTAACAAACTTGAAAAAGAATTTAAAAAACTTTTAGAAAACCCAAAATCTGATCTATCTCCAAAAACAAAAAATAAAATAAAAGAAAAACTCAAAGAAATACAACAAGAGAATGATCCTACAAAGATAATCGAAACACTACGAGAAATAAGAAAAATGTTGCTTGATCCAAACTATACACCAAAACCAAGTAGCAAAAAAAGAAATACTGGAAGTTTACCAACGCCTCCAAACGGACAAAAGGGAAATCCCAAATATAGATATCCAAAAATCAAAGGTGCAAAAAAATCGCAAAAAAATCAAAAAAACAAACCAAACAACACGCACTACGCACCTCCTAAGCGCAAATCAAAATCATCATCACCGTCAAGATCACGATCATCATATACGCCAAGCGCAAACTCATCAGGTTCATCTTACCCAGGAAATTCAGGATATTACCCTTCTAACAACTACGGAAACCCTGGCAATCCAGGAGCAAATTACCCTTCTTACGGTGGAACAGGTGGATCATCAATGCCTTCAGGATCTTGGCCACAAAGAACAAATCAGCAAAAACAAGAACCTGAAAAAAATATAGTAACAAAGCAAGATATACTGTATCTCGATGAGATATATGGCCCAGAAATGGAAGATAAGCCAGACGCCCCAAAAAGAAGACATTATCGTCGATATCAAAGTGCATAAAAAAACCGAGCAAAACATTACTTGGTCTTAAAAACCCAATTTTTGTATAATATAGCTAGTTGTTTTCTTAATGCATAACTATCTTATAAAGGAATTTTGTGAAAAAAAGAGTTATTTTCATCCTTAGCTTTCTCTCAATATCTCTCATCGATGTACAGGCGATGCAGCCTAGAGAATTTCAAGAAATGATAGAAAGACTCAATGACATTATAAGAAAAGAAGAAAGTTTAATTCCTACTTTACCAGCTACTAAAGCACATACTCGCATAGAGCCTACAAAAAAAAGAAAACGAACAGAAAAGAAAGTTCAGCCTAATGAAATAACAGAACCTCCCCAAAAAAGAAGAAAAATGCCTGAAGCATCCGTCGGATACCAGCACAAATGCTTTTGCGGCTTTGAAACCTACGATCTTGAAAAATTTTTAGAACATCAAAAAAAACATCGGCTCGATTTGCTTGCTCAACAAGCACTTACTCAATATTATCAAAGTCACATGCAAACTGCCCAAATGGTACGGCAAGCACCAAAACCAGCTGGGGCCACTCCGATACTTGTAAAAAAACATCTTACGCAACACTTATCACAACCTACATCAACTCCAACACCGATGAAAACGTATCTTGCACAAGCTATCCCAATGCCAGTGCCCGTACCAGTTCCAACATCTGCAATAAAGGCAAAAGCTCAACCAAAACGACAGGCTAATCCAGTTATCGCTCAATTTTCACTTCCAAAGAACATAGTAATAAAAAAAGGGGAATACTTTGTCTGTCGAGTATGCAAAACAACAAAAAAAAATTATTGTGAAATATATGATCATATTTTTCAGTCCCATTATAATATCAGAAGACAATAACCAAAATCACCGCCCCAAAAACGTGAAACCCACCTCCTAGTAAGCATCTCTCACAACTCATTTGATAAAAACTCCGATGTATGCTATAATTAATTAAAATATAAAAATATAAGCGCTTGCTTATTATCTGACTTACAACCGTCAATTTTAAAAAATTACAAAGTAGCAGAGTTAAAAAATGAGTTTAATAATACTTTTATACGCACTTTTTGCAAGTTCATTCTCAATGGGAAAGATCCTCTTGCAATACACAACCCCAATATTCCTTGTAGGAAGCAGAATGTTCGCAGGAGGGCTCATATTACTGGCCTATCAATATTTATCACCAAAACAAAATTTTTATTTTAAGAAAAAGCACATTTGGCTCTTTGTACAAATCGTTTTATTTGGCGTTTATTTTAACTACATACTACGATTTTGGGCACTCAATAGCATGTCATCAACAAAAACATGCTTCTTGTACAATCTCGCTCCATTTATGTCGTACATCTATTCATACTTCTTTTTTAAAGAAAAAATGACTAAAGGAAAATTTGCAGGACTTGCCATAGGCTTTATTGGCCTTATCCCTATTTTACTTACCACATCAAGTACTGAACAAATTTTGGGAGAAATTTCTTTTATATCTCTTCCTGAGTTTGCCGTTATCGTTTCTGTAGCACTGCATGCGTACAGTTGGGTTGTAATGCGAAAATTGGTTCGTGACAAAAACTATTCACCAACCCTGGTTAACGGCCTTACCATGACAGCCGGCGGCCTACTAGCATTACTTACTTCGTTTTTCACTGGAGGAATATTCCCCGTGACAAACATTGTTCCATTTACTGGTCTTCTTACCATGGTCATACTGATCAGTAACATCATCTGCTTTAATCTTTATGGCAGTTTACTGAGAAAGTATTCAGCAACATTCTTATCATTTGCAGGATTTTTAGGACCACTATTTGCAGCACTATACGGCTGGGCCCTTCTGGGTGAAACAATCACTTGGCATTTTTATGCCTCATCAATTTTAGTCTTTATCGGCCTATTTCTTTTTTACAGAGAAGAAATAAAAGAAGAAGCATCAACAGAGCCATAATTTCGCAATTTGCCGATTTAACAAAAAAGAGCCACAATGCAATTGTAGCCCTTTTAAACATATTATTATTTTCAGCCCTCTTTATTCTGCCTTTTTCCATCCCCCAAAAAGCTTTTTACCTTTGTAAGTAAAGGAATAATCTTTGGGACTTCTTACTTCTAACTTTTGACCAGGGTTTCCAATATGAAAATTACTTATTTCACATGGCACGCTGGCCTTGTATACAAAACCATCATAAAACCAGGATATGTCAAACCATTTACCCTTGTATGCTAAATAGTCAAGACCAAATGAACCCTGCTGTCCTGGATAAAGAGTAAATTTTCTATCTTCTCCAGGTCCAAATTTCAACACCTTCGGTAGATTGTTTGTGACAAATACCCGGTAAATAACACCACCTTTTACACCTGCCACAATTCCCAACAACAAAACAACTAGTGAAAGCTTTAGCAATTTATTCATTTCCCCTCCTTCTTATAGAAATAATTAAAACACGCAACTATTTGCCCTCATTCTCACAATACCATAAGACATTTTCAATTTGCAATGTTTTTATTGAGAAAACTGGAAAAACCCGCATCTGAATTGAATTTAGAGGAGAAGGTCACCCTTCGGTAAAGCATCAAAGCTGCTTGCTCAGGATGAGCAAACAAAGGTTGACTTACCATACAACCTATCCTCTAAAGTTTTAGCGTAGGAGGAAGCTTTAGCAAAGCATGGTACCGAGGATTCCGTCTACGCCTACGGCTTCTTCGGATAAACTCCTCACCTCGAATTTTTCAAAAGAAATATACCGAGGATCGGATTCGAACCGACAAGGTGAATATTTCACCACATGGACCTGAACCATGCGCGTCTACCAATTTCGCCACCTCGGCAATAAAAAATTAAATCCCAAATTCTGCAAAAAATTAAATCTTTAAGATTATTTTTTCCAGCGTTTTAGATTGGGTATCATAAGTTTTGTTTCTTCGATAACATCCTCAGTCATGCTCATTTCTTTCATTATTTTTTCAACATTATCGAGCACCTCTTCCAACGTCAAATCTGGCTCCGTAAATTCCCCCTTTTTGTAACAAAAAATGCAATATTCTTTATTACAAGATCCATCTGCATTTGTAGCAAAATCAACTTCTTTCTCTAGCGGCATTGAACAACTTTGACAAAACAATATTTCACTCATTTTGTATACTTTCTTTTATTTATTAAAAAATTTTAAATTAAAAATCGGTCATTTTTTTGCCAGACAAAAAGTGACAATGCATGTGAAACACACTTTGCCCTGCGCCGGCACCATTGTTCATGATTAATCTAAATGAACCATCTCCCGATAATTTTTCAGAAATTTGCCGCGCCATGAACATCATTTTTGCAAGATAATGGCTATCTTGCTCTTCAAGTTGTTTCACATTTACAATATGTTTTTTGGGTAAAATTAAATAATGAACAGGAGCCTTAGGTGACGCATCTTGCATCACGAAAACATAATCGTTTTCAGCAATTATTTTCGTTGGAATTTCTTTTGCTATGATTTTACAAAAAATACAATCTTGATTACTCATGGTTGCCCCACTTTTTTTATTTTTCTTTGGCCCTAAGACAATAGTAGAAATGAGCAAAAAGCCCGTCTACGCTAAAGCTACGTCGGGCAGCCTTCGCTCCTCAATAAAATTTTTTGTTATTTATTATTAAATTCCTTAAAGAGACTGGCCGTGCCAGACGAAGCTCCCCTTGGGAGCGAAGACTGGTACCGGGAGTCGGACTTGAACCGACAAGATGTTGCCATCGCGGGATTTTGAGTCCCGTGCGTCTACCAATTCCGCCATCCCGGCATACACTACAAATTTCAACTTTTTATAGCTATAGAATACCTGAAAAGTCAAAATCCGTCAATTTTATTGATCCGCTCAAAATTCCTCATATTTTTAAAACCTTTCCTGGTCCCCTGCCTGCCGGCCGAAGCCTGTCGAAAAGCTGTAGATGAAAGATCAAATTCTTTTCCGTAATACCATTGCCCTTAAGCCGTAGCGGATTACTTTACCTCATTTTCACAAAGCCAATCAATAAACTGAGCACGTTTTTCAGCATCATCAAACCACCAAATCGCAGGACCATCTAAAACTTTGAACGTTCTCTTGAATGCAACGCTTGCTGAATCAGCGCTATTATCAAGATACCCCATCTGATAGTTTGCAAATATTTCTGGTAGATCATCTGCCAACTCAATAGGCTTTCTCAAGTGCGTCGCCATTAAAAGCATGCAATGATTTTCTTTTGCTAAATTTTTTCCAAATTTGTAGACACGAGAGGCAGATTCAGCCTCAACAGTACCTTTGTATGGCTCATCCATTAAAACTAAAATGTTGCCTTTGCATGAATCAATATCTTTTAAAACATCAGAAACCCGTTTGTGTTCTGCCATAAACGAGGATAACCCATCTTTTATATTTTGTGTGGGATGCAATGATGTTCTTATAGTACTAAAATCAGAAATATACGCCTCATCTGCAGCAGCTATGCCCAATCGAGATAACAAAACATTGAATGCTACTGTTATCATAGATGTTGTTTTGCCACCACCATTAGGACCAGTAAAGACAGCATTTGATGGAAAACCTTTTGCTCCTAATTGATAATCGTTAAAAACAACCTTTTCTTCGGCAATAAGCGGTATCCATGCATTTTTTAGACCAATGCAAGGCGCATCATGCTGCACAACATTGATAAAACAGTATCCAACCTTGGAATTTTTATTTTCTCTGACCATCTGGGCTATTGCTCGGTAACCACCAAGAAGTGCTATATGCTGCAAAAGAGGCAACACTTCTTGTTTTATTTGTACAAACAATCTATGAGTATTTAACAAACGTCCTCTTGAATAGAAAAAAGAAGCCGGACTTTTGAATGTTGATGAATTGAGCAGATCAAGTAACCTGTTTAACCTCCGAGAGATCCCCTCTCTTTTTAGATATTTTTTGATAGTATGCAAAGCAAAAGAATCTTCATCTTGAGCTATCACTTGTAACTCCTCGAGGCGCCCAAGAACTCTGACGATATCTGCAATTTTGACCAAGTTATGTTGCAGTGCAGCAGCCGTTTTGTGTAAAAATATAATTCTTTCTATAGATCCTTTTATACCCGTTACCTGCCTATAATCATTAAAAGCTGTAAGGGCTCCCAACGTTCCTGCAGACAAAAAAGCTGCCAACTTGTTTTTAAAATTATCATTATCAGAAATTTTGTTCAAAAGACCCATTTTTAAAAATACTTTAAACAAAAGATATTTGTCACCTAATGTACCATTAACAAACCCTTGGTATGCCTTTACTCTACTTGAGAACAAAACATCATATTCATCTTTGTATATGGCAGGAAAAATATTATGACTCCGTATTGGCGCCTTAATGCCATTAATAAAACTTTTTTTCCAATCAAACGGCAACCCTACGGCCTTTGACATAATAAAACCATTAACAATGCCCGAAATACCCAATAACGCAAAAATATTCAAAAATGGCTTAATTATCCCCAAAACCTGAGATGCCTCAAGCGCAGCCGTACTACTGTTCAGAAAATTATTTGCTTTTGGCGCCCATCGACTAAAAATCGAATAGTAAAGACCCTGCGCATCGTAATGGAGCCTATTGCCCTGATCCCAATAAGCAATCAACTCATCTTCACCTTTTTTAACTTCTTCAATTATTTCATCCAACACCTTAAAACGATCGTCCTTTTCCACCATAAGCCGAATTATCTCTTTGGAGCCTTTTGGCGCATGTTGTAATAATTTTTTCATGCCCCATCGGTCAAACTTGGTTTTACAGTATTTTTGCCAGTTTTCCAAAACGTTTCCAAGCTCAAGCTCTTGAAACTCATTGTCACCAATCATTACGTTAACATTTTCTAAAAAAGAAACAGAATCCAAAATATGCTCCACTTTCAAGATATCCAGCTTTTTCTGAAGCTCTTTGTTTGTCTTGCTTGCTTTAACAACAGAATCTTTGGAATGAGCTGCCAATGGACATGTAGAAAAGCTTACACCTGCAATTAACACAAACAAAATAGCTCTCATTGAAAATTTTCTTTTTTTAAATTGAGAACGTAAAAACATGTTTCCCCCTAAAAGGCCTATCTAAAAGGTTAATACACAACATAGGGTACATTGTACCACCCCAAAAGATTTTAACAAAGCAATTCTTTCACATAAAAAACCAGCACCCACCTACACCCTTTTGACAGCAAAAAAAATTACTATAATCTTTTCAACAAGGAACCAGCGGGATATTTTAACCAAAACGAAAGGTGGAATAATGAAAAACGCATTAAAACTTCTACTTCTGGCAACAGCCATTGTATTCACGGGCAATGCAAGATGTGATACAACATCGCCACAAATCAACATCGACCAAGAAATACAACAAAACAATGAACCCAAAACAGTGCAAACAAAGAAAATGACCAAGAAAGAACAACGTAGAATGAAGCAAAAAATGAGAAGAGAAAAAAGAAGAGTAGAAAGAAAACAAAAAAGCCCCAAAGAGCCAAAAGGTAAATCCTTTATCGGTAGAGCATTTTCAACAATAACAGCCCCTGTCAAAGCATTATTCAAAAAGATATTCTCAGGAAATGGCTTATGGGTCATTGCTAAAGTAGCTTTAGTTACCATAGCAGTCGTTGGATCTGCATATTTGCTTGCAACTGCTGCCCTTTTTATAGGTGTAGCAACAGGATCAGCATTCCTTGTGAATACAACATTTCCTATAGTTGCTACTCCATGGATAATTGCTGCCGTCGCTATATAAAATCAAACAACAGCAGACAAACTAAATATTGGCACATAGATTGCAAAAATAAGCAATGTTATAAGCAGGCCAAGTATAATCATTAAAAGCGGCTGAAATATGGTTGAGAAAAACATAATCGAACGATTAACTTTTTCTTGATATATATCGGCCGCTTTATCCAGCATAATATCCAAGTGTGCTGTCTCCTCACCAACTTTAACAATAGCCACTAAATCCTGCGGAAAAATATTACCCCCGTAATCAGTCATTGATTGGCTTAATGTACTGCCCGCACACACATCCTGTTCAATTTTGCACACTTTGTTTTTGATATAATTATTTTTGATAGAACTTTTTGCTATTGCAATTGCAGGAACAAGCCGCATACCACCTTTTAAAAGCATAGACACTGAGCGTAAAAAATTGACCAAAAAACTTTGTCGATACATCTGTCCAAACATGGGGGCATTCATACACATCTGTTCTGATACTTTTTTCAAGGCTTTTATTTTTACATATTTTTTAATTAAAAAAGTAAAAAGAATAATAAATCCAACCGCAAAAAGAAACATATTGCTTCGCAAAAACGCACTGATTTTTAAAATAAATTGCGTTAACGGCGGCAAATCTTTACCAAGTGAACTAAACACATCTGCAAACCGAGGTACTACAAAGGCAAATAAAGCAAATGTCACTAAAAAGAAAAAAGCTAATGTTATCAACGGCAAAATAGATGCGGTTTTTAATTTTTTATAAAATGCACGCTTTTGAACCATATGATCACTCAGCTGATGCAAACACTTTGATACATTCCCTGATTCCTGACCAACTTCAACAATCTGCATCTCAACTTTACTAAAAATATGCGACTGTTTTGCCAGAGCCTCACTCAAACAAATCCCTTGCAAAACATCAGACTCAACGGCAAAAATCACTTGCTTAAGCTGAATATTTTTCACTTGGTCGCACAATATTGCGAGCGCATCAGGTAATCTTACCCCAGAATCTAACAGTACCGCTAACTGCTTGAAAAAGTGTATCTTATCCTCCGGCGAAATTCTGTTGAAAAAAGGCCGAATTTTAATATTTGAAGACGACAGCAATGCAATATTACGCCCAAAAAGCACCGTATCTAAATCTTTGTTTGATCGAGCAAACGCTTTTCCTTTTTTGATATCACCAAAAACATTCACTCCGCGCCAACTATAGTATGGCATGCCCCTCTCTCCCTTCGATACGCCCGACTTCGCCGGACTACTAATGACTAATCAATAAAAGAATCTTGCTTATCAAGACCCAGTTTTGCAAGAAAATCGTCAAGCGTAAGCTCTGCAAAGATTTTTATTTTTTTATTTCTACTGGTAGCTCCTGAAATAATCTCAACATCTGCCTTGGGCACCCCTACCACCTTTGCTACCAGTTTTATCAACTCCTTGTTTGCAAGTCCTTTTTCAGGCGGATTTTTTAAAAAACATTTAAGCCTCCCAGAAGCATCGATTGTCCACTTATTGCGCCCTGAGCTGGGCACAACTTTTACATTAAATATAAAAGCCATAGATCCCCTAATATTTCAATTAACCCTATAAATCTAAGTTATCGTTATATTATTAAAAAATGTACAAATTATTAAAATTAATATAAAATAATTGGTGTGCGTAAGCATTTGCTTGCATAAATTGAAAAATTACTTAAAATATTGAAATATGCGTGATTTTACAAACGGAGAGATGGCTGAGTGGTCTATAGCGCTTGCCTGCTAAGCAAGAGTCTGGGAAACCGGGCACGAGGGTTCGAATCCCTCTCTCTCCACCATCCTACCCCTCGAAAACTCGGGGCGCAGCGCTCAAGAAACTCGAAATTTTGCGCCTCCTTCGACAGGCTTCCGCCGTCGCCAAAGGCTATAGCGGACACGGCAGGATAAACTACGCTCACAGAAGTTAGGCCCTTTGAAAATTGAAATATCATTTTGCGCCTCCTTCGACAAGCTCAGGATAAACTACGCTCACAAGAAGGGTAAAACGCTTTGAAAATTGAAATATCATTTTGCGCCCGTAGCTCAATTGGATAGAGCGTCAGACTACGGATCTGAAGGTTAGGGGTTCGACTCCTCTCGGGCGCACCACAATTCTAAAAAAACTTATACTGAACGTTAGGGGTTCCCGTGCATCCTGAGTGAATTTTCCCAAAGGGTAAATTTGTATCGAAGGGCTCTCGGGCGCACCATACTTCGCTCCCCCTGGGAGCTTCGTATGGCAGGCCATACTTCTTATTTGATCTCTTTTTTTTACTTATTTTTTTCATTTGAACGTTAGGGGTTCCCGTGCATCCTCCCTTCGACAGGCTCCAGTCTACGCCAAGGCTTCGACGGGCAGGCAGGATGAACGGATCGGGAAAAATTAATCATGCAATACAAGCAAATCTTCTTATATTTAATTTGTGTTAATATTTTGAAATGTTAACGGAACCTAGAATTCTACGAAAAATATGAAAAACTTTCTGAAAAATGCTTAAATATTCATGAGCTCATGCATGATGCCAATTCAAATTCATTATCTGGCCGAGGCATGGTACCTGGAAACGTGCAAAATCTATGCGCAGAGGCATCCGCAAGCATTGAAGAGATACTCAAAAAACACCGTCGGTTTCCTAAAAAGAAAAAGTAGCTGTTTGGAAATTCAAGCAAAATACTTGCCCAATTCCCCTTTTTCAGGTATAATTAATTGTAGTTTGAAAATATCGTGGAGAGGTGGCAGAGTGGTCGAATGCGGCGGTCTTGAAAACCGTTAGTCCGTGAAAGCGGACTCAGGGGTTCGAATCCCCTCCTCTCCTCCAGCCGTCGCTCCTGCGGAGCTATGGCTGGCAAGCCAAATAAATTAATGAATTTTCACTAATAAAAACATCAAGAATCTCACTTGTCCTCCGAAGCTCGGGAGGGCGAAGGAGGAAAAGGAAACAACGTGGCTAAAGATCGATTTAAAGCACACATTTCGGTATATCTTTTTTTGGAAAAAGAAAACAAAATTCTCCTTTATTTAAGACAAAATTCTGGATTTGCCGATGGATATTACAGCCTTGTTTCTGGACATCTTGAAAAAGACGAAACTATAACAAATGCTATGGTACGGGAAGCTAAAGAAGAAGCAGGCATCACCATTGATCCACAAGAAATGCAGGTTTTACACGTCATGCATAGCTTATACGATAAAGAATACGTAAACATATTCTTCCACTGCAAAAAATGGCACGGTGAGATCACAAATCTTGAACCAACTAAGTGTGGTGAATTAAAATTTTTCGAAAAAGATAACTTGCCAAAAAACACATTAAGTTACGTCAAAACAGCTCTTAAAAAATCAAACTCAGGAATCATATATAGCGAAACGGGATGGGAATAAACCACATCCGGGTATTGACAATAAAAGCTACATAATTTTATCCTTTTTGAAAAAAGGAGAACCTTATGAAAAAGCTTTTAAAGATTTTAATTCCCTCTTTGCTATCCTCACAGCTTCTTATTGGCCTTCCAAAAACATTTCAAGAAATAACATATGGACAAGCCATTCCAATAAATCAAGAATGTATACTAGCCACAGATATCGGCGGAACAAATAGTAACTTCGGGATATTTACCGTGTACGATGGTATACCGAATATGGTTTTATCAATACACATAAAAAGCAAAAAGGTTGAAAATCTTGCTAATACGCTCAATGAGATTTTGGATTATTTAAAAACGACATATGGCATCACCATAAAAAACGCATCTATATCTTGCGCAGGGTTAATTTCTGCAAACAGGGAGACTTGCTATAATACAAATGTTTCTATCAATATAAATGAGATAATAGAAAAAACAGGCCTTGCATATGCCGTTCTTTCCAATGACTTTGAAATTATAGGATTTGGTATTGATCTAATCGATCAAAAAAATATTGTACAAATTAAAAACGGTAAAAAAATAAAAAAAGCAACTCGTCTTATTTTGGGAGCTGGAACGGGATTTGGAAAATGCACTCTCATTTGGAATAACACACTAAACAGATACATTTCTGTTCCATCGGAATTTGGGCATTCAGACTTTTCCCCTCAGTCCCAGATAGAATATGCATTAACAGAATTTATCAAAAAAAGAGAACATAGGACACACAGCGTACGCTGGCAAGATGTGCTTTCAGGATCAGGCATATCAAGAATGTATGAATTTTTCTGTCAAAAAAATAATGAAACATGCCCTAATCTATCACCCGCAGAAATTTTTAAAAATAAACATATAAGCAAAACGTGTATGGATACCTATCAGCTTTTTACCAAATTATACGCAAAATGTGCAAAAGATCTTGCACTTGATACCATTGCAACCGGAGGAATTTATATAGCCGGTGGTATCGCAGCAAAAAACATCGATATGTTTGCACTACCCCTTTTTGTTGACACATTCACAACGTCATACTTCCATTCAAAACTTCTGCAAAATATTCCTATTTATATCATAACCGATTACAAAATAAGCCTGTACGGCGCCGCTGCATTTATGTTATTGGAACAGGCGCACTAATTTACACTCCAACAAATTAAAAAAATAAACAATTCGACAAAAAATTTTACAGCATCAACTTAAAAACCTATAATAGTACTGTTTTTCAGACACATAACATTCATTACTTTTTAAAACAGGAACAAACTATGAAACTTCAAAAAAAGACAACATCCCTGATAGCATTAACTTTACTTTTAACGGCCTCAAACAAATCACTGAGTGTTATTCGAGGAGCAACTCGTAAACCTACTGCTCTACGTAGATTAATCGCTAAACTTAAAAGCACCTTCAATAGACTCCTTATAAAAGATGAAGAATCTTTCACCGCAAAAAACTTAACCATACGGATCAGGCGTAAAAAAATAGGAGGCATTCATATACAAGTGTTTGATCAACAAGGTCGTAAAATTAATGCTAAAACAATAAAACCTCGAAAGAAGAAGTCTCTTGATACTCTAGAAATCATAAGATTGGGAGCTACAAAAAAAAGAGCCCTTCGCATCCAATACAAAGACAAAACAATCGATCTATTTGATATAAAAACAGCAAGACCAATCAACACATACCCGATAAAAATAAAACCGATAAACATCAAAAAAAGTATTATCCTAAAAAAAAGAATATTTTGTGTTTTATACAAAAACTGTAAAATAGATCTGTTTAACTTAAAAAATGGACGACGCATTAATAAAAAAGAAATAGCAAAACCAGACCATAAACTAACTAAGTCAGGAGAAATCAAAAACGGCGTCCTTTTTCTACAATACACTTGTCAACAAGCAAACTTATTCAACATAAAAACTGGAGACCGAATCAATAATACCCCTATAAACATTCAAAGCAAACGAATTATCAAAATACTTATAAAAAACGGCATCTTATCAATTATATACGAGGATTACCAAGAAGATGACGAAGTTGAACTGTTTGACATGAAAACAGGAAGAAAACTTAATAATTTCCCAATACAAACCCTTAAATATCAAGATATTATAAGTGCATTTGTATACGCTCAAAACTCATCTATTTGCATTGTGTATAAAGGAAACATAATTGATATCTTTGACAAAAATAAAAGAAGACTTCAAGGATCTATTCAAGCAGATAGAAATAAAAAAATTGTCGTAGCAAAACTAAAAACAGACAATGTCCTTTATGTAAGATATTCAAACAACCAAATCAGCTTCTTTGACACAAAAGCAAGAACAAAAGCAAGAACAAAAGCATTCATAAGCAGCATACAGGCCCGACAAAAACAACGGATTGCAAAAGCAGAAATCATAAACGATTATATATATCTTCAATATGTCGATGAACGGATTGATATACATAATTACAAAACAGGAAAAAAACTTTTAACAATAAGAATAGCTCCCGACAATATCAAACAAATCGAAGAAAAAGAAAATATCATATATGTGACATACCAGAACAATATAATTGATCTATTTGATAAAAACACAAAACGTAAAATTTTCACAACACAAGTTGTCTCACCTACAATAAAAAAAATAGAGAGGATAAGGGATTTCACTTTTGCCACCCACCAAGATAATACCATTGAGATGTTTGATCAAATAACCGAAACAAAAATAAACACATCACATATTCAAAAAGTTGGTTCAAAAATTATTGTAGAACGTAAAAATAAAGACATTTTATTTTTTGACACCCTCACAAAAAAAGAAAAACAATTCAAGGCCAGAAAGTATGGTCTCTATACACGCTATGGATTTCTGAAAGATATGTTCTTTATTGAATACAGAAACTATCGCACTGCTGATCACCCACGCCAAGATCACTATTTCTTTTTTTATAACATGACAACAGGTGAAACATTCAAAGTGAATGTTCAACTATCTGCGGTAAAAACTATAGATCTAATCAACAATAAAATACTTTTAGTACAATACAAAGATAAAAGCACTGATATATTTGATTTTAAGAGAAATTACACCATAAAAACAATGCCGCCAAAAGGCTATATGAGCATTGAAAATATAACAATTATTGATAATAAAATTCTTGGGGTTTGTTACAACTCTGGAAAAATGGATCTTTTTGACTTGCGCTCCGGCAAACTATACAACAAAAGACAAAAGATGAATGTTCAAAAAAACTATGTTAAATCTGGCTTCATGCAAAATATCTTTTACACAAAAAATCTAAATGGCACGCTAGACTTTTTCGAAGCCAATACCGGTTATACAATCATGAGAGGAATACGTCGGCCTCATCTAACGAAAGAAAATACAACGATCATCACCAATGGCAATGATTTTGCTATCGTCTCTCTAGACTCATGTGAACGCTTACTTGAAAAATCAAATATCATCGCAACACACTTTGAAAAAGAAAGCAATTTATTTGCCATAATGCACGAAGATAAGACTATTGAATTATTTGACTTGGATTACGGCCAAATAATCAAGGCATCTGCAGATAAAAAATTATCTAACATTGTTGCAAAAATCAAAGATTCGCTCCTTTCCCAGATACCCTCATTACAAGAAGAACAAGCCCCTTACCAAACTGTTGAGCCTTCAGTACCAAATCAAGAAATAGGTATCCAAACAACACCTTTAACAGACTCAGCCCCTTTAAAACTCGAATTACCAGTAATCATCGAAAATCATACAAAAGATACCCAGGATCTTCATGAAGATCAGATCGAAGATTGTGCAAGTAAAAAATCTTATCTTAATATTGCCATTTCAGCTATAGCAAAAAAAACAGCAATGTTATCCCAAAAAAATGCCCCAAAAAGCAAAGTGAAAAATACCCCAAAGCCTGCTTTTTCAGATAAAAGAAATAAACAAGAAGCAACAAATTTCTATAGAAGAAAAAAACGAATAAGCAATGGAAAAAGAAGAGCAATAATGAAAGAAATGCAACTACGTCGCTACTAAAATATTTAACGTTAAACAAAATTAAAGCTATCGTGAGAGCAAAAACACAAGGATAAAATAAAGTGAAAAAATATCTTATACTCATTTCATTATTGCTTATCAATATCAATAATACACACTGCATGTTCAATACAGCTACATATCTAGATAACGCACAATTTGCAGCACAAACAGAAGACCCTGCTCATTATTACATATCTGCCGAACAACCAACAGACTCGGAACAAGAGAATAAAATAACAGATCCCATAGAAGAAAATGAGCAATTGTTAGCAACAGAAGAAAAAGAAAAAGATTTATGCAAATGTTGTAGAATCGTTTCGGGCATCGCATTAGGATCAGCGTTTTGCACATTTATTATTTCAATTGTTGTATTGAGTTGCATAGAGCTCTAGCATTAAAAATGTTACAAGACACTTATAACAAAAATAATAAAGGATAAATTATGAAAAATTTATTTTTATTGTTGTCTTTTACATTTTGCAACACCCTTGGTCTGATGCCTCCAATCCCTTCTCCTGAAGCAAGGCTCCTTCTTAACAGAGAAGAACAAGCAATTGATTTTCGAGTACGGCAACCTTTGAATCTTTCAGAATATGAACCCCTGGAATCGGATGCTCAAGAACAAAGAGAATCTTCGATATATTGTACTCCAGAGAAGAAAAAATGCTGCCGCCTGACAGGAAAAATTTGTGGGACTCTAGGCCTTTGTTCTTTAGCAACTATCATTATCGTAGTAGTAGCAAATTATTGCATTTAAAAAAGCCCGACCGAAGTCGGGCAATTATTGGAGGATAAAAAACTATTATTTTGCAAAGAAGCTTGAACCTACCACGTAAGATTTACCGTCTTTGTCAACTCTCATAACATATGCTGTCTTGAATTTTTGATTTTCTTTATACACTACAATGCCTGAACCTTCTTTTGCTGCATTTATAAAGAGTTTTACAAATGGCTTGCCAGCTTCATCTTTTGCTTCAAACATATCTTTCCATATCATACCATAATTATTGCCATACACATAGCAGAGACCCGAAAAATCAAACGTAAATATTTCCAGATCACCCTTGATAAATCTACCGTCTCTTTTTATAAACTCTTCAAATGCCTTTGCTCGAGGTTCATCCCTTAAATATCCTGCTGCACCTTTGACAAGAAGCTGCATAGACTCAGGTTTTGATATTGGGAAAATGCCACAACCGATTACAAACTTATCTGCACCCAACTCAACTTCTTCAACATACACAAAGCGATAACTGTTTTTTTCTTTATGATCCAACCAACCACCGCCACCTTTTGCTTTTTTGATAAATTCACGGACAAAAAATTTACCATCTTCATCCTTAACGTCGTATCTGTTTGTACCAACATAATCGACATTTTTGCCGTGGGCCCAACATTTACCCTTGTAGTCATAAAGAAATAGCCATAAATCACCATATCTAAATGCCTTAGCTCGTCTTTCTGAAAATTCTCTTGCTGCTTCAGATAACCCATGTTTTTCTAAATATGTATATCCTCTTTTGACAAGGTCAACTGTTTTTTTACGATTTGTGTCGATATAATAACCACATGCTATAAAATATTTCTTTCCAGCTTTATCAACAACTTTTTCCGCATAAGCTTTTTTAGGCGCACCTTTAGAAACATACTCTATCCAAACACCACCTGTATCTTTTTCTTTTAATCTTCTTATAATTTCTTGGTTTGTAAACTTGCCCGTTGGATCTCTATAATTAATTGCATTCGTCCCAATAAGACCTGGCCTGTCACCTTGAGCCATCATCAAGCCATCAAACCGCAGTGCATACAGATACAAGTCACCAATAACAAATTTACCAAGCGGATAACTAAACTCACTAAAGGCCGACCGAGAAGACTCTCCCTCAGAAATCTTCACATTAAAATTCTCAACCGCCCCCTTTACAAGAGCAACAACTGCATCTCGCTTTGAAACAGGATAATATCCTGCACCAATTAATATTTTCTTGCCACTTTTTGCAACAACACCTTTAACGTACGAAACTTTTGACGTATTTTCCCTTTGGTAACTTACCCAGCCACCTCCATCTTTTGCTTTGTCTATCATCATTTTGATATACGGAACACCAAATGCATCCTTATGCTTTATTCTATTTTGCCATAACCTTGCATTATCTTTACCATGGGCTAAACAAATACCATCATAATCATACGCAAAAACATAAATTGAACCCTCCATGAAATCTTTATCATGGGAAAATTTGTGCAACGCTTTACCAAGATCATCTTTTTCAAGAGATTTTGCAGCCTTTTGAACTATTGCTACAACCTCAGCTTTTCTGGTCTCACCATATGCCTTTTCATCAAAATCTTCAATCGAAACAAGATCATGCATACCTGGCAATGTTTTTTGTTTTCTATTTGCGCATATGCAAGCAAAAAAAGATAGCGCTACAACGGTATAAAGTAAATATTTCTTCATAATCAACACCCTTTTTTAAAAATTAGCTCTCATTTCTTCTTCCAAAAAACCTCAAAAGGTACAAGAATAAGTTAATAAAATCAAGATACAACGTTAATGCTCCAGAAATGGCAACCTTTTTCCTCGTCGAAGGAGAACCTATTAATTTATATCCCAGCTCTTTAATTTTTTGAGCATCATACGCCGTCAACAAAGTAAATACTACAACGCCACATGCTGACAATATAAAATCAAACATTGTGCTTTTGAGAAAAATGTTTACAACTCCTCCTATGATCAATCCGATCAACGCCATAAACCCAAAACTTCCAATCGAAGTCAAATCTGCTTTTGTAAAATACCCATACAAGCAGGTTGCACCAAACATCAATGAGGTGACTAAAAATGTCGCGTAAATTGAACTTTCGGTGTATACCTCAAACAAAAATGAAAAGGTAATCCCAACCGACACCGCATACACCATAAACAATAAAAATGCACTAAAAAAAGATAGCTTCATGATGGCGGCAGAAAGAACAATGACCAACACAAGTTGCAAGAAAAACATCCCAATCAAAAGCCATGGGGATGATTTAACATACGCATACATTACAGGATTTTGAAAAACAAAATAGGCCACTGCAGCGGTTACTGCTAATGCCAAGGACATATACCCGTATACTTTATACATAAAATTAACGGAACTCTCTTCTTGTGGATAAGGATATTCTGGGAATTGCATATTTTTCTCCTTTTTTTTGAAAAAAACTATAACACTTCCAATGTATAATTATTCCCCTAAGATATCAATATTTTACAACATTGGATCAATTTATTGCATTATTGAGATCGATTATAGTAAAAATAGAATAGAAATTTAAATAAATAAAAAAAGGAGTAGCATGAAAAAAATTATTCTTTCTTCTCTTTCAATTGTAACACTTTTCATTATGGCAAATTGGGCGAAACAAGTCAGTGACGTCAAAGGAGACAGACTTCATCGAGTAAATTTTTACGGACGCATCATAACGGTGGGCAACCAGGATAAAGAACCAAAAATAGACAACATCTCAATTGACAACGCTATTAAACAAATTCCAGTTTACTTGGCACCAACAACATTTACTAAAAACATAAACCCAACAACATTTACCATTACAGCTAACCCCAAAGAAATTCTTACCCAAGTAAAAATTGATCCTGCAGAAATAAGAACTGTCACTGTAAAAAGAGTAGAAGGAAATCCGGTCACTTGGAAATATAAAGATGGGGATAAAACAAGAAGAGAATATATAGAAATAAGCACTACTTTAAATGATAACTCAAAAAACAACTACCTAATAGATGCAAACAAAACACTCCGATTTAATAAAGTAAGCCCTGCGGGACCACTAGAATCAACACAAAACTTCAAAGGCTTAATCAAACTAACAATTGAAGGATACAAAGATAGAGATTTGGAAAAAAACAAAGAGATCAAAGAAAAATATAGAAAACGCAGAGGTAAAAAGGGTTTAAATCACAAGTACCCAAAAGGCATACCAACCAAAAAGTAATTTTCAAAAAATCGTCAAAATGACAAAATTATCCCGGGCACTCATTTGCTCGGGATTTTTTTTACACATAAGCCCTCTAGATGGCAACATTAATTGAATTAATCGCCCAAAACACTAATCTACGCCTTTAAAAACGCCAAAAAGCTTGCAAATACCAGATTTTATGTTAAAATAAATATACAAATGGGATTTAGGCGAGTTGTTAATCTTTTATTAATTCTTCAATTTTAACGGAGGTTCCAATGAAAAAGTCAACATTAACCACATTATTCTTAACAGCCCTCACAGCCGCAATAAGCTGTTTTGCTGGGCCACAACATGATGCTGCAGAAGAAGGAGATATCAAAGCGTTGAATAAAACTATAAGCGAAAATGTTAGCGATCCAAATCGTTTTAAAATCGCAGGCTATATCAACACCCCCGACGGACAATGGTACCAAGAAAATTGCTTGCAAATCGCCGCATCAGAATGTCACATTGATATGGTACGATATCTAGTTAGTTTAGATGCAAACGTTAACCAACAGTCACAAACAGGAAAAACCCCACTTTACTTGGCAATTAACAATGAAAATAGCGGAAAAAGACTCGAACTGGAACCGACCGAAGGTGACAAAAGAACAGCCAAAGCAAATCGCGAGCAAATTGAAGATCAAAAACTTGAAATTATAAAAATTTTAGTAAACAGCGGAGCAGATATAAATATTCCAGATCATAAAGGGGAAACGCCACTTTTTGAAGCGATACGCGAAGGATATGTAAAAATAGTACAATATCTTCTTTCAAAAGGCGCAATAATAGAAGAAAATATGGAGCTTTTTATAAAAAATTATATCTTACTTCCTGCCGCTGCTATTGCTTCTTATTCTTTGGAAGCTGAAGAAGAAATAAAAAAAGCTTTGCTGTACACCTTATTTGGCCAAGAGGAAAAACACGAAGAAAAAGTAGAACTTCTTGAAGGCAAAGAGAAACTTCATACAGTCGTTTCAACGAAAAGAGCTCAGCCAGTTACAATTTACAGATCTTTTCTACTGTAAAATATAAAACTGAAAATATAATTATCCCGGGCACTCATTTGCTCGGGATTTTTTTTGCGCAGAAATCAAAAAGCTCCCTTAAAACAACTTTAAAATTTTATATTTTTTCTTTTTCTCTGTACTCTATTAGAGTATTGATTAAAAATCACAATAAAACATGCCTAAAGGAGAAAATATGGCAGTTATAGCAATAACAGAAGAAAATCATAAAGCAGAAATAGAAGAATCAACAAAGCCCGTTGTGCTTGATGTATATGCACCTTGGTGTGGACCATGTCAACATATGACACCAATTTTTGATGAGCTTGAAAAAGAACTGGGAAATACTTATAAATTTGCAAAAATAAATGTTGATGAAGCTAGAGAGCTTTCTATCAAGTATGGCGTTTCTTCTGTTCCAACTTTTGTTTTCATAAAAAATAAAGAAGTAAAAGGAAAAGAAACAGGCTACATGAGCAAAGATGATCTTAAGGCAAAAATAGAATCCATGCTTGGATAAGTTTTTTGTTAAAATGTATGTACAAAAATAGAGATTCCCGCCGTTCAGGCGGGAATTTTTTTACTTTATTTTCTTATCCTGAAGATCGATGCCCATTTGGGTTAATTGGTCTCGAATTGCATCAGCTCTAGCCCAATCTTTTTCTTTGCGGGCTTGCACTCGCTCATCGATCAGTTTTTGTATTTCTGGGGTAATCTCTACCTTCTCTTGCGCAATAGGTTCTAATGTGAGACCAAGCACATCCTGTAGCAATGTTTTTGTCAGGCATAGCTCATTTTTGTTATTTTTAAACTCGGTTAAGTTTTCAAACACAACACCAAGCATGCCAGACACATTCAGATCATCGCACAGAAATTCTAACATCTTGTTGGCAACTGGAGATTTTTGCACGTCTTGCCTTGTCACCTTTTTGCAATCAACATCATTAAATACATTGCAAAGCTTGTTGTAGCTTTTCTTTGAATTCTCCAATTCTTGAAAATCAAAATCGAGCGGCGCACGATAGTGATGCCTCAAGATGTAGTAACGGACAACCATTGGGTCAAATTTTTCAAATACTTGCCGCAGTGTAAAAAAATTGCCCAAGGATTTAGACATTTTTTCTTTATCAATTCTGACAAACGCATTGTGTACCCAATAATTTACAAACTTTTTCTTGTTATGCACTTCCGATTGTGCAATTTCATTTTCATGATGAGGGAAAATCAAGTCCATGCCACCACCATGAATATCAAGCTGTTCACCTAAAAACTTATTACCCAACACAGAACATTCAATGTGCCATCCTGGCCTTCCATAGCCCCATGGGCTTTCCCAAAAGGTTCCCGGTTCAGTCCCTTTCCATAAAACAAAATCAAGCGGGTCTTCTTTTTTTTCACTTACCTGGACACGAGCACCAGCACGCAGGTCATCTAAATTTTGTTTAGAAAGGTTCCCGTAACTTTCAAATGATTTAATACTAAAATAGACATCACCATTAGAAACATATGCATGACCAGCATCAACAAGCTTCTGGATAAATGTGATAATTTCTGGAATATTTTCGGTAACACGCGGTTCATAATCCGGATCTAAGCAATGTAATGTTCTTACATCTTGTCCAAACATCTTAATATATTTGTCTGCAATCTCTTTGTAACGCAAAAGATCGCCTAACTCCTTTTTTGCGCGATTTAACAACTTATCGTCAATATCAGTAAAATTTCTGCAATAGGTAACATCATAGCCCAAAAATGTCAGTAAACGATAAAATAGATCAAACACTACATACACCCGGCCATGCCCAACGTGAGCTGCATCATAGGGGGTGATACCGCATACATACATTTTTACTTTATTAGGTTCTAGGGGCTTGAAAGTCTCTTTTTTTCTGGTTAAAGTATTTGTAATTTTAATCATAGCTACCTCTTTTACGTGCCAATTTTTAAAAAATAATTGATACATTAATTATATATTAATTCGCTTCGCCTGAATACCCAGAACCTTTGATTCGGATATAATTCAAAGTATTAGCAGGGCTGGCCAATTTCCAAAAAAAGTAGTATCATCTTACAATATCGAACCTTTATTATACGTGATTAATAAG
>Ga0180433_10002697_pt1 | contig 26974 bp, 16 predicted proteins | sample SS_ome_8_FD_132980 | JGI IMG/M metagenome (GOLD analysis project Ga0180433, IMG submission 132980) | Hypersaline lake sediment archaeal communities from the Salton Sea, California, USA - SS_1_D_1 metaG | ecosystem: Environmental > Aquatic > Non-marine Saline and Alkaline > Hypersaline >... | reverse complement strand
TGTTACATTTAATAGGACCATTGACATTGGCAAATAAGATTATTGAAACAAAGGAGGGTTCGGCTATCAAGAGGATAATCATTGGTGTTATGGGCGGTTCTCAGTTTGTCAGCCCCGATGATGAGAAATATGCCTATCAAATCGGGGCAATAATTGCCCGGGAAGGCTGGGTGTTGTTGAATGGAGGAAGGCCTTCCGGTGTCATGGAAGCATCAGCCAGAGGCGCCAAAGAGAATGGCGGAATAACTGTCGGTATCCTCCCCGCAGATGATGCTCATTGGGCATCTCAATATATCGATATTGCCATTGTTACCGGTATGGGGATAGCCAGAAATACCATCAATATATTAAGTAGTGATGTCATTGTGGCATTACCGGGCAGGGCAGGGACTATTTCGGAAATAGCGCTTGCTTTAAATCACGGCAAGGAAGTGATTTTATTTCGATTTGATGTCGGTTCCTGGATTCAACCCTATCAAGATGAAGGCAAAGTTTTTTTTATTAATGAAGTGGAAGAGTTAAGAAAATGGATAAAAGAGAAACTGAGTAATGTTTATTATTCGTGAAAATACATAAATCAGATAAGAGGAGCATTATGTCAAAATTATTAATACGTGTTGATGGTTCCTGCATTCCTAATCCGGGTAAGATGGCTATCGGTGTTGTTGTTTATCAGGATGGTGAGTTGATTAAAAAAATCAATGAAATCATCGGAAGCGGAACCAATAATATTGCCGAATACCGGGCAGTTATCAGGGGACTGGAGGAAATCAGAAATGTACCTGCCGAAACAGTTGAATTTTATTGTGACAGCCAATTGGTGGTCAAACAATTAAATAAGCAATTTCAGGTAAAAAATAAAAAAATATTATCTCTCTATCAAAAAATCCAGGAATTGTTGAAGGATTTTCAAACCCCAATATTTTTTATCTGGAATCGCAGAGAGGAAAATCAGCTGGCTGATCATTTAGCCAGGAAATTATTGATACAGGAAGAGCAGAACCAGAGAGCGATTGCCTCCAAAGAATTATCTGTCTCAAAAGAAGGGAACCTTTTTATTGTTAAAAGTCAGAAGAGTACAAAGAACTATCATGTAAATCTGGAAACTACCGATTGTGATTGCTATGATTTTGAAAATCATTGTCGGAAATGGAATCTGGAATGTAAACATATTGTGGCTGCCCGGAAATACCGCCAGGATAGAGCTGAACAAATGGATAAAAAAATGAAGGTATTAGTAATTAGCAAAATGGTGAGCCGAAAACGATGGCAGGAATTATTATCAAGATTTAATGTTGAAAAAGACTTACCCATTGACTTTATTTTTCCAGATCGGGAAAAAGTTACTTTGAACAATCAAATTGCCCAGGCCGATGTTATCGTGGGTGGGGAACTGACAGAGTCTGATCTCAGACAGGCAAAAAACCTCAAACTCTTTCAGATACCTTTTGCAGGAGTTGATCAACAGGATTTAGAAGTTTTTAAGAAATTTCCCAATATTACAGTGTGTAATGCCCACGGTAATAGTCACGCCGTTTCCGAGCATGCATTATGTTTGCTGTTGGCTTTAACAAAAAACCTGATCAACAATGACCGGGATTTAAGAAAAGGGAAATGGCATGGATTTATCACCAAGGAGCCGACCATACAACTTCATGGAAGAAACCTGGGAATTGTTGGCCTGGGTTCAATAGGTATTGAGATTGCCAAAAAGACATTATCCTTAGGCTTGAATATTTATGGCATCAAACGTTCATTTCAGAAAAAAGAGCAATTGGAAAAGAAATATGGATTAACTTTTTTAGGTGGCCCCGACAAATTAGAATATGTTGTAAAAAATTCTGATTTTATTATTATTGCAGTTCCCCTTACCAACAAAACTGAAAATATGGTTGATGAACGGATGTTAAAGCTGATGAAGGGTAAATATCTTATCAATATTGGCAGAGGGAAGGTTGTTGATGAAAAATCCTTATACCGGCATTTGAAGAACGGAGATCTAGCCGGGGCAGCCATTGATACCTGGTATCAATACCCTGATAAGAATCATCCGGAAAGATTTCCCAGCCAATATGCTTTTCATGAATTGAATAATGTCATTTTAACGCCACATAATGCCGGTTACAGTGATAAGGCAATTGAAGAAAATATTTTGTCTGTTTACAAAAATATTACCAGAATATTTTACGAAGAGGAAACGGAAAACAGGATTAATCTTGCTGAGGGTTATTAGAAAAACATTTTTTAATACTTTTTATATGGGCTTGCCCACCGAAAGAAACCTAATGGGTCTTTTGGGGCATATCTGTTCCCTGGTAGACAGATAAACCCTCAAAAGACCTTTTTTAGAAGTTTGACAAACAGGGATTTATACTCTGAAAATAAATCATTTATTGATACTCTTATTTATTCATTTTCAGTTAGTTGATTAATATATTGAATATATTTATTGTCCGCTGACAGTAAAATGGTAGTATTTTCATTAAAGCTGTTCCGATAAGATTCCAGAGTTCTTATGAATTGATAGAATTGCGGATCCTGGTTAAAACTCTCTGCATAGATTCTAATCGATTCTGCTTCCCCTTCGCCTTGTAACTTTTGAGCTTCTTTATAAGCTTCAGCCAGTATAACAGTCTTTTCTCTCTCAGTTTCTGCAATAATCTTTGCAGACTCCTCTTTCCCTTCTGCGCGGTATTGCTTAGCAATCCTATTCCGTTCTGCCTCCATCCTGGCAAAAATATTTTTTTCATTTTCAGGTGGCAAATCGGCACGCTTAATCCTGACATCAATAATATTTATTCCGTACTCCATAGATTTTTCATTGCTGCGCTGGGTGACTGTTTCCATAATTTCGGTTCTTTTCTGGGAAACAATTTCACTCATATCAAATTTCCCCAAATCCACTCTGAGTTCAGAGTAGATAACGTCATCCAGTCTAGCCTGCGCCCCGTTAATGTCTCTTACTGTTTGCAGAAAAAGTAATGGATCAAGTATTTGCCATCTGGCATAATTATCCAGAATCAGTGTTTTCTTATCACGGGTAATAATCTCGGTTGGTTGTGCATCATAAATCATCAGTCTTCTTTCAAAGAATACTACATTTTGAATAAAAGGTATTTTAAGATGTAATCCTGCTTCCTGTATTGCGTTAATTGGTTTACCGAATTGCAGGACAATGGCCTGTTTGGTTTCATCGACAATAAAAAATGAAAAATTAGCAATCAGGATTAGTAAGACCAAAATGATTAAAAATAAGCTTTTTTTCATTATTGTGCAACCTCCTTCCCGGGGGCTTCCTGCCATGATTGGTCACTCAGGGGTAAAAATTTCAGTACACTATCATCATCACTATTTTCCATGATAAATTTCTTCATTCTGGGTAAAATTAATTCCATGGTTTCAATATACAGGCGGTATTTGGTGACATCCTTGCCCTTTTGATATTCCCTTAAAATCTGATTAAATTTGGCAACATCACCTTCAGCCTTTCTGATTCGCTCGATTTTATAACCTTCTGCCTCCTTAGTAATCTTGACGGCTTCACCTCTTGCATCAGGGATGACATCATTATAGTAACCTTCTGCTTCATTAATGAATTTACTCTTATCCTCTTTAGCGCTTGCTACATCTTTAAAAGCCGCAGATACCTCCTCCGGTGGATTAACATCCTGAAGCTGAACCGCGATAACTACAATTCCTGATTGGTAAGAATCCAGTAATTCCTGGATCAGGACTTTGCTTTCTTCCTGAATTTCATATTTTCCTTCAGTCAGGGCATCATCGATTTTACGGCTTCCGATAACCTGTCTCAGTGCTGCTTCGGCAGCATTCCTGACCGTTAGCTCTGGTTCGATGATGTTAAAGAGATAATCTGCAGCATTTTTTATTCTATACTGGACAATGGATTCAGCGCTAACGATATTTTCATCTCCTGTAAGCATAAGCGCTTCTTCAGGAACATCTGTGTATCCGCCTCGAACAGTCCTGAAGCCAATCTCAATTCGCTTTACTTCTGTCACAGAGGGGGATACGGCTGATTCAAAAGGGTAGGGCAGATGATAATGTAAACCGGGGCTGTCCAGTCTGGTAAATTTCCCAAAGCGTCTGATTACACCCTGCTGATTGGGTTGTACAATATAAATCCCGGTAGCAAGATATAAAACAATAATAAGTAAAACCAGTAATTTTATTATCCCTTTACCAAATTTTATTGCTGGTATTTTTTCCACTATGTTGCCGATTTTTTCAGAAGATTCATTTTGGAAATCTGGCATATCATTCTCCTTTCTTTTGTTTTGCATTTAATGTAATGAAAATTATCTTTTACTAACAAGTAGGCTTCTATATGAATATAACACTAATTGTTGATTTACTCAAATATTTTTACCAGTGCATTTTTCTGATATGGTAAAAGACGACTACAATAAGGTGAAATCAGAAGAATCTCTTAGAAATTAGAAAATGATGTTTGCATTCAGTTATTAACAAATATATAATAAAAAAAATAAAATTAAACCTTAGCTATTGAGTATATTGAAAGGAGATTAATATGCCTCTAGTAACAAGCAAGGAAATATTGGTTGATGCACAGAAAAATCATTATGCTGTTGGTGCCTTTAATGCCAATAATATGGAGATTGTGCAGGCAATTATTGAAACGGCTGAAGAAGAAAAAGCTCCGGTTATTGTGCAGGCTTCCCAGGGAGCAATTAAATATGCCGGGCTGGAGATGATTGTCACTATGGTTAAAACAATGGCAGAAAATGTAACCATACCTGTTGTGTTGCATTTAGATCATGGAACTGATTTCTATCAGAATATTCAATGTTTACGGGCGGGATTTACCTCATTAATGTTTGATGGCTCCAAACTTTCCTTTGATGAGAATGTAGCCATGACTAAAAAAGTAGTTGAAATGGCTCATACCTGTAAAATCCCAGTTGAAGCGGAAATTGGGCAGATCGGAAAGATGGATTCCAGTGATGAGCCAGGGGTAGCGCATGAGAGAATCAAAGAATTTATGGCTGATCCGGGAGAAGCTGAAAGGTTCGTAAAAATGACTGGTATCGATTCACTTGCAGCTGCAGTAGGAACGATCCATGGATGCAGGGAACTTATTGCTAAATTGGATATACCCCGTATCGAAAAAATAAGGAATTTAACCGGTGTACCATTAGTCCTGCATGGAGCATCCGGAGCAAGTGATGAAGAAATTAAAAAAGGAATTGCTGCCGGGATTAGCAAAATTAATATTGATACCCGTATTCGTATGGCTTTTACCAAAGCTACCAGAGAATATCTTACACAAAATCCTGATGAAATTGATCCTAGAAAAATGTTAGCCCCTGCTAAGGGAGCTGCAAAAGAAGTTATCAGAGGTCGTATTAGAGTGTTAGGGTCAAACAATCAGGCTTAATGACTTTGATAATAGAAAATGTTAACAACAATTATTTTGGAGGTAAATGATGTCAAAAAGAATTGGAATCTTAACCGGCGGTGGGGATTGTTGTGGTTTGAATCCAGCCATTCGCGGTGCTGTTTACCGTGCAAATGACTATCATTATGAAGTATTCGGTATTCGGGACGGCTGGAGAGGTTTAATTGACGGAAATCTCTTTAAGATTCATTTGCAGGATGTGGAAGAATTAGTTGATAAAGCAGGTACCTTTCTGGGAACCTCCAGAACCAACCCTTTTAAGATAGAAAGTGGTGTTAAGGCAGTCTTGAACACGATTAATAATTACGGTTTGGATGCTATTTTAGCCATGGGAGGGGAAGATACATTAGGTGTTGCCAGTAAATTTTTTCATGAGGAAAGAGTCAATGTAGTCGGTGCCCCCAAAACCATGGACAATGATTTATCGGCTACTGATTTTACCTTTGGTTTTGATAGCTCTGTTACCCGGGCGGTGGAAGCCATGAAAAGTCTGGAAGATACAGGAAAATCACATCATCGTGTCATGATATTGGAAGTTATGGGCCGACATGCAGGTTGGGTTGCCCTTTATACCGGTCTGTCATGTGGAGCAGACTGGATACTTGTTCCGGAAGAAAATCCGGATATTGAGGGAATGTGCAAACAATTGCAACGTGTTTATTCCCGGAAAAAATATGCCCTGGTTGTGGTTTCTGAAGGAGTTCAACTGCCGGAATCCAGTAACGGAGATGAAGAACTGGACCAATTTGGTCATATGATTCTGAAAAAAAGAGAAATAGGTCAATCTTTAGGGGATACCATCAGCGAAAAAACGGGTATAGAAACCAGGCATGCCGTTATCGGTCATATTCAGAGAGGGGGTATTCCGAGTGTCTTTGACCGAATGCTGGGTTTACGAACCGGAGTTAAGGCGATAGAAATGATTGAGCAACAGGAATTTGGAAAGATGGCAGCCCTGAAGGGCAATGAAATGATTACTGTATCCTTAGAAGAAGCAACAGGTGCGATTAAGACAGTTAGCCCGGAATGGATAGAATTTGCGAAAATTTTCTTCAAGTGATGACCTAATTTAAAAAACTTCTGAATAAAAAATAAAATATTAAGTTATAATACATGGAAAAATAGCAAATATTTGTGATAGTATTGAAGTAAGAGCATAGAATTATGGGAAGCCAAAAAGCTTTCCATTTTTTTAAAGAATTTAGAGAGATAAGCATTATGTCAGAAAATCAAAATTTTGTTCATCTTCATGTCCATTCTGAGTTTAGTCTTCTTGACGGAGCCTGCCGAATTAAAGACTTGGTTGCCAAGGCAAAAAAATATAATATGCCTGCACTAGCGCTGACCGATCACGGAGTTATGTATGGTGTAATTCAATTCTACCGAGAGGCCGTAGCTCATCAAATTAAACCCATTATTGGTTGTGAAGTTTATGTAGCTCCGAAGAGCAGAAAAGATAAATCAAATGGTAAAAAGGAATCACCCAGTCATTTGATTCTTTTAGTTAAAGACAGGAAAGGCTATCAGAATCTTATTCAGTTAGTAACCAAGTCCTTTTTAGAAGGTTTTTATTATAAACCTAGAATTGATAAGGAGATATTGAGGGAATACAGTGAAGGTTTGATTGGACTTTCTGCCTGCCTGAAAGGGGAGATATCCCGTATGATTTTGCAGAATAACTTTCAGGAAGCAAGGGCATTAGCATTGTCCTATCAGGAAATATTTGGTAAGGGCAATTTCTATCTGGAATTACAAAATAATACCATGCCGGAACAGATTAAGGTGAACCAGGAACTGATTAAGCTCGGGCATTCATTGCAAATACCATTGGTTGCAACCAATGATGTGCATTATATGAACCGGGAGGATCGTGAAGCGCATGACATATTGCTATGTATTCAAACCGCAACCAATCTTGATGATCCTAACCGAATGAGATTGAGTACCGATGAATTTTATTTTAATACCCCAGAAGAAATGCAGCAACATTTTGCTGAAATTCCCGAGGCATTGGAAAATACGGTAAAGATTGCTCAAAAGTGTAATCTGGAAATTGATTTTAGAAATGCCCATCTTCCGGATTTTGATTTGCCGGGAAATCTTACTGATAATGATTATCTACAGCAATTATGCTATGAAGGTGCTAAAAATAAGTTTAATAAGGTTGACGAAAAAATTAGCAATCGACTGGATTATGAATTAGCTGTTATTAAGAAAATGGGTTTTGCCACCTATTTTCTGATTGTGTGGGATTTCGTCAATTATGCTAAAAATCACCGTATTATGGTTGGTCCGGGCCGCGGCTCTGCTGCAGGAAGCCTAATAGCTTACTGTCTTAATATTACCGATGTCAATCCCCTGGATTACAATCTGCTTTTTGAGAGGTTCCTCAATCCTGAAAGAATCAGTATGCCAGACTTTGATATTGACTTCAGTTACGAAGGAAGAAGCGAAGTTATCGAATATGTCAGTAAGAAATATGGACGTGATAAAGTTTCGCAGATTATTACTTTTGGAACAATGGCTGCTCGAGCTGCAATACGGGATGTAGGAAGGGCATTAGGAATCCCTTATGGGCAGGTGGATAAAATTGCCAAACTCATTCCCATGGATCCTAAGATGACCATCGAACATGCATTACAGATTGAACCCGAACTAAAAAATATTATGGAAAATGACCCAAAAATCAAAAAGATGATTGAAGTCTCTTCAAAATTAGAAGGGCTATCCCGTCATGCATCTACACATGCAGCAGGTGTTGTCCTGTCTAAAGAATCTTTAATCCACTTTGTGCCACTGCAGTTAACTTCTGAAGGTGAGGTTTCAACACAATATGCAGCTGAAGAATTAGAATCATTAGGTTTACTAAAAATGGACTTTCTAGGGTTGAGAACCCTTTCCGTCATTAATAATACCCTGAAGATTATTCAGAATACCAGGGGTGAAATAATCAATATAGGTGATATCTCTTTGGATGACGAATTGGTATATCAGTTACTGTCTCGAGGTGAATGTTGTGGTCTTTTTCAACTGGAAAGTTCAGGAATGATTGAATTGGTAAAGCGTATGGAACCCAAAAATATCGAAGACATTACTGCACTCCTGGCTTTATTCAGACCCGGTCCTTTGGGGAGTGGCATGATTGATGATTTTATAAACCGAAAAAAAGGAAAAGTTGAAATCAAATATTCACATCCCAGATTAGAACCGATTTTACGTGATACTTATGGTGTTATAGTCTATCAAGAACAGGTGATGCAGATTGCCAGCCAATTAGCTGGTTTTTCTCTAGGCCAGGCCGATATCCTAAGGAAGGCAATGGGAAAAAAGAAAAAAGAAGTGATGAGAAAACAGCATCAGCTCTTTGTTAAGGGTGCGGTTCAAAATGGCATTGATAAACAGACTGCCAACGAAATATATGACCTCATTGCCTATTTTGCCGGTTATGGATTCAATAAATCACATAGTGTTTCCTATGCTTTTATTTCTTACCAAACCGCTTATCTCAAAACTCATTATCCTGTAGAATATATGGCTGCCCTTCTAACCAGCATCATGCAAAATACTGATAAAGTAGTAAAATATATTAAAGAATGCCAGAATATGAACCTCAAAATATTACCTCCTGATATTAATGAAAGCCTGATTGATTTTACGGTTGTTGACAGGAAAACTATACGCTTTGGTTTGGCCGCTGTAAAAAATGTAGGCAGAACTGCCATCGAAAATATTATTTATGAACGAACTGAAAACGGACATTTTACATCTCTTTTTGATTTTTGCCGAAGAGTTGATTTGAAAACAATGAATCGACGGGTTATGGAAAGCTTGATTAAGTGTGGCGCTTTTGATTTCACTCATTCCAAAAGAGCCCAGCTTTTATCGGTCTTAGAAAAGGCAATAAACCTGGGACAGGAAATCCAGAGAGAAAAAAGAAATGGTCAGACTAATCTTTTTTCCTTGATGAATAAAGAATCTCAAATTCAGCATCAGGATAATATACCCTTACCGGAAGTTAACGAGTTTACCGATCAGGAGCTTCTAACCATGGAAAAAGAAACTCTGGGTTTTTATCTTTCCCATCACCCGTTAGAGGACTATCATGATAAGTTGAAGCAAATTGTTACTGCTGATTCTTCTCAGCTGCACCGGTTTACCGATAAAACTCATCTGGTTTTGGGAGGAATAATTACCAATATACGAAGGAAGACGACCAAGAATGGGAGCATGATGAGTTATTTTGTTTTAGAGGATCTGGAAGGTACGATTGATATTATTGTTTTTCCAAAAACATTCGAAGACTTCAAGGAGGCAATCAAAGAAGAAAATGTGGTTATCGTAGAAGGACGTCTTGATGCGGCAGAGTTTAATGTAAAATTACTGTCTGAGTCAATCACAGAGATCAATGAATATCAGGCAAAAGAAAATAGAAATGGGAAAAAAAGAATTTCCAACCACTATAATTTGCATATCCAGGTAGATATAAATCAGCTGGATATGCAAAAATTAAGAGGTTTGAAAAAAATATTTAAAAGACACTCAGGGCAACATCGTGTTATCATCCATTTCCAGGCACATCAGAAAGTTTATCATCAACAGGTTAATGAAAGTATCGGTGTTGACTATGATGGAAAAATTATTCAGGAAATTAAAGATTTTTTAGATAGCGGAAATGTGTGGTTTGAAAATACTGCCTGATATAATAGCAAAGAATGGTGCCGAAGGTCGGAGTCGAACCGACATGAGCTGTAAGGCTCGCTGGATTTTGAGTCCAGTGCGTCTACCAATTTCGCCACTTCGGCGTGTTTGATTGCTCTTAAAACATCCTTAAAAATTATAGAGTACTCTATTTATAATGTCAAGTTTAGAACACTTTACAAACAGGGGAGTTTCTTCCTGGCTACTTGTTCAGAAAGTGAAGTATTGATGATGGTAAAAAAGTCAAAAAAATTGTTTCTCATTGATGGACAGGGTTTAATTTACCGAGCTTTTTTTGCATTGCCAAAATTAACCACTACTTATGGGCAGCTCATCAATGCAGCTTACGGGTTTACTCTGGTTCTTATGAGGTTATTAGAGGAACAGAAACCTGATGGTCTTATTATTGCCTTTGATACTCCCAAGCTTACCTTTCGTCATAAAAAATACAAACAATACAAATCACAAAGGGAGAAAATGCCCCAGGAATTAATCGATCAATTGCCCCTTATCAAAGAGATTGTAGATAAATATAATATTCCTTCAATTGCTATCGAAGAATATGAAGCCGATGATATTATTGGTTCAATTGCCGATAAGGCAAAAAATAGTGAGTATAAGACCATTATCGTAACCGGTGACCGGGATTTATTGCAACTGATCGATAAGGATACAGAAATATTATTGATGCAGAAAGGTATTTCTCAAGTCAAACAATATCAATTGGATTCGGTTAAGGAAATGTTAGGATTTCCTCCCGAATTGATTCCTGATTATATTGGCTTGAAAGGAGATTCATCGGACAATATACCCGGGATTCCCGGTATAGGAGAAAAAACAGCCAAAGATTTAATCAAATCATTTGGTAACCTGGAAAATATAATAAGAGATCAGGGGAAAATAAAAAAAGATTTACTACGAAATAAAATTGATAAATATTATGAACAAGCCAGATTAAGTAAGGAATTAGCGATAATTAAAAGAGATATGAATCTCGATTTGGAGCTGGATAAGTTTGATTATAAGGGTCCTGATTATCAGCAATTACGTGAGCTTTTCCGGAAATATGAGTTTAAGAAACTCCTGGGAAAAATTCCCGAACCTGAAAATGATGGCCAGCAGATAAAGGAAAAGGAAATTATTTTTCATGAAATCAGTAATGAAAAAGAATTAGCGCAATTATGTGAGAAGATCAAATCAGAGGCTGTTTTTTCTTTTTTATTCGGAACCAGTCAGGGCACTTCATTCCATAAAAAAATAAAAAGAGCTGCTTTCTCCCTGGGGGATGACTTATTTCTGATCAGAGTTGAGACCAACGGTACGTTAATGGTAAAAGAAAAACTTATTTCAATGGAAAAAATAAAAAAATATCTTTCCCCCCTTTTTCAAGATAAGAAAATTGAAAAGATAGGATATAACCTGAAGAGTGTTTGGACCTGCTTGCATGACAAGAGTTTTTTTCTTCAACCACCTTGCTTTGATATTAAGATCGCTGCCTATTTATTAAATCCCTCCCAGCAGGAATATCCCTTAACAAAGATCATGCAGGATTACCTCAAAGAAGAGAATGTGGTTGATACAGGGCAACAGCAGAGAGATAAAGATTTGTTTGAAAAAGAAAAAGAGATTTGCCGGCAAGCCGGGCTATTAATCCCTCTGAAAAAAATCTTATGGAATCAATTGACAGAAAATCATTTGGATAAACTCTATCAGGATATTGAGCTCCCGCTTATTCAGGTTATTTACCAGATGGAGAAAACAGGAATTAAGCTGGATACGGGTTTTCTCAAGAAGATGTCACACCAATTCACCAAAAAAATTACTGATATTAGAAGCGAGATATTTGACATTGCCGGAGAAGAATTTAACCTTAATTCTCCCAGACAGTTAAGTCAAATTTTGTTTCATAAATTAAAGCTTCCTGTCATTAAAAAGATTAAAACAGGATATTCAACCAATGCCCAGGTTTTGCATAAGCTATCTGAAAAGCATGAAGTAGTTGCAAAAATTCTTTATTATCGCAACCTGGAAAAATTAAAAAATACTTATATTGACAAATTACCTCGATTAATTAATCCGCAATCCGGTCGTATTCATGCTAATTTTAACCAAACAGGAACTTCAACTGGCCGATTGAGCAGTAATAATCCGAATTTGCAGAATATACCGGTAAGGACAGAATTAGGTAGAGCTATTAGAAACGCCTTTATAGCTGATAGGGGAAATATTTATTTATCTGCCGATTATTCTCAGATTGAACTGAGAATCCTGGCACATTTATCACAGGATAAAAATTTAATGAAGGCTTTTTTTCAGGGGGAAGATGTACATGCTTTTACGGCAGCTCAAATATTTAATGTAGATCAGAATCTTGTTAGCGAAGAAATGAGGAGAATTGCCAAGACCATTAATTTTGGCATTATCTACGGGATGAGCAGTTATGGTCTGGCTAATAATCTTAAGATTAATAGGGAAGAGGCACAGCAATACATCGAAGCATATTTTCAAAAATATCATCAGGTTAAAGAGTTCATTGAAAAACAGATTGTTACAGCTAGAAAGAATAAATATGTACAAACCATGTTAAATCGCATTAGATATCTGGAAGGAATTGACAGCCCGGATAAAAATATTCGGGAGTTTTATGAACGAACTGCCATAAATACTCCCATTCAGGGAACAGCAGCAGATTTAATTAAAATTGCCATGATTAGAATTACTCAAAAACTGGAAGGTCAGAACCTTCAAAGTGGTTTAATTCTGCAAATTCATGATGAGTTAATTTTTGAAATACCAGAATCCGAATTAGGGAGAAGAAAAAAAATTATAAAAGAAATAATGGAAAATAGTTTACAATTAAGTGTTCCTTTAAGAGTTAATTTTAAAACCGGCTGTCGTTGGGGAGAGCTGGAATAATACTTTATAAATATCTATTTTAAAACAGAGGTTCATCTCTTTGAAGATTTTAATTGTAGGACTTACCGGTGGTATTGTTTCCGGAAAAACCACTGTTGCTCAAATCCTGAAAGAGTTAGGAGCAAAAATAATTGATGCAGATGAAATTGCCCGTCATATTGTATGTCCCCAGCAAAAAGCCTGGAAACAGATTGTGCAACATTTTGGAGTAAAAATTTTAAAGGATAGTCAGGAAATTAATCGTAAAAAGTTAGCTCAAATTGTCTTTTCCGATCAGGAAAAATTAAAATTATTAAACCAAATCACTCATCCGGAGATTATTGCACTGATAAAAAAACAAATCAGGCAAATATACAGCAATTCCATCGGGAATGTTATATGTATTATTGATGCGCCGTTGCTTTTTGAGGCACACCTTGAACTCATTGTGGACAAGGTTATTGTTGTTTATCTCAATAGAGAAGAGCAGTTAAAAAGACTTTTGCGTAGAGATGGGTTAGTGAAAGGAGAGGCAGTCAAAAGGATTGAATCCCAGATTTCTATGCAGGAAAAGGTCCTTTTAGCAGACTATGTCATTGATAATCAGTTAACGTTTGAGGATACAAGAAAGCAGGTACTTCAAGTTTGGACAGAACTTAATGCCATACTACAACATCAATAATTAAATCAGATACTACCCAATCCCTGTATTTTGAAGGTGAGCTAATCAGTCAAATTTATATCCTATAATTTTCAACTATTTATTGAAATTTAAAAAAATCTTATATTAAAAACTACTTTCTGTTCCATAAAAATATAGAATAATAGGATAAGTGAAAGCAGGGAAACTATCATATTAACAGGTATTTCCACTGACACTATTCTGATTTATGGTATAATATATTTTTTGGGAAATAAAATTTATTTTCTGCCTGTCTAAGTGATATTTAAAAATATTAAAAAATTAAAACATAACTTGGATTATCTGAAAATATAAGAAAGCTTGTTCTCTAATGAATAAAAAATTTCAATTAGTTGCGGATTATCCCCCCCAGGGGGATCAACCGGAAGCTATTAAGAAAATAAGTAGTGGTTTTCAAGAAGGAAAGGCAATTCAGACTTTATTGGGTGTTACCGGTTCAGGGAAAACATTTACTATGGCTAATATCATTCAGAATTTGCAAATGCCTACTTTGGTTATTTCACATAATAAGACCCTGGCTGCCCAGCTTTGTAATGAGTTTAAGCGGTATTTTCCCCATAATGCTGTTGGCTATTTTGTAAGTTATTATGATTATTATCAACCTGAGGCGTATATTCCCCGAACGGATACCTACATTGAAAAGGACTCTTCTATTAATGAAGAAATTGACCGACTGAGATTAGCAGCTACTGCTGCTTTATTGGAACGGAAAGATGTGATTATTGTTTCCAGTGTATCCTGCATTTATGGCCTGGGCTCTCCCTCTGATTTCTCGCAGCTGGTTTTACTTCTTGAAGCAAACCAGCAGTACCAAAGAAGCGATATTATTAAAAGATTAGTAGATATTCAGTATGAACGCAATGATATTGAATTTCAGCGAAGCCATTTTCGAGTGAGAGGAGATGTGGTTGAGGTCTTTCCTGCATATTCTGAAAATGCTTTTCGAATAGAATTGTTTGGTGATACGGTTGAAGCAATACATGAGATTAATCCGTTAACAGGGCAGAAAATCCGGAAAAAAGATAAAATTGCAATCTATCCGGCAAAACATTTTGTTACTACCCACGGAAGGGTAGAGGAAGCAATCAAGGCAATCAAATTGGAATTAGAAGAACGGTTGGCCTATTTTCAGAAGCATAATAAACCATTAGAAGCAGAAAGATTAAGTCAGAGAACCCATTATGATCTGGAGATGTTATCTCAATTTGGCTACTGCACCGGTATTGAAAATTATTCCAGACATTTAACTGGAAGAAAACCTGGTGAACCCCCTGCCACCCTTTTGGATTATTTTCCAGATCCATTTTTTGTTCTGATTGATGAATCCCATGTTACCCTGCCTCAAATCAGAGGGATGTATGCAGGAGATAAATCCAGAAAAGACAGCCTTGTTACATATGGTTTTCGATTACCTTCTGCTTATGATAACCGACCATTGGTTTTTCAGGAGTTTGAGAAATATCTGAAAAAGGTGATGTTTGTATCGGCAACTCCCGCCCGGTACGAGGCAGACCATAGTCATCAGATTGTTGAACAGATTATTCGACCTACCGGTCTGGTAGATCCTGAAGTTGTGATAAAACCTGCTGAGTTTCAAATTGATGATCTTATTGCAGAAATAAAAAAAAGAGTTGTGCATCAGGAAAGGGTGCTGGTCACCACTTTGACCAAGAGAATGGCTGAAGATACGGCTGACTATTTACAAAATATTAACATAAAGGTAAGATATCTTCATTCTGAGATTGGTACCATTGAGAGGATTAAAATTCTAAAAAATCTAAGGGAGGGAAAATTTGATGTATTGGTTGGAGTTAATTTGTTAAGAGAAGGATTGGATTTACCCGAAGTCTCATTGGTGGCGATTCTGGATGCGGATAAAGAGGGTTTTCTAAGATCAGAAACGTCTCTGATTCAGACTATGGGCAGAGCTGCCCGAAATATAAACGGCACTGTAATTTTGTACTGTAATGAAGTAACCGGTTCTATGCAGAGGGCAATCAATGAGACCAACCGCAGGAGAAAGATGCAATTGGAGTTTAACAGGAAAAATAACATTATAGCGCAAACCATTCAGAAGCCAATCTATGATCTGATTTATTCGGAAGAAATTGATCTGAAAGATGAGGATTACACGCTCAGTGAAGGAAAAACAAAATATTTACCAAGGGGAAGTCTGAATGCTTTATTAAAATCTTTGAAAAATGAGATGAATCAGGCAGCCAGGCAGTTGGATTTCGAAAAGGCGGCACTGCTGAGAGATGAAATAAAAAGACTGAAGAAGGAAAGAACGATGTTTAAATGAAACTAGTATTACATATACCGTATATCGTATTACGTTAATACTGTGGAAATCACTGAAAGTAAGATAGTGTCGATTATGTAGTAAAATACTGTAAGACTAAATGTTAGATTAAGGGTTTCAGTTGTTTGATCAAGAATGCGGGGATATGTGTAAGTAAGAAAAAGGTCTTCAGTTAACAGATTAAGTTTTTAAAATATTTGCAGTAATATTTCAAATGTTAGAGTTCTTAAAATCTTTTACTTTTTTAAATTATATTAAAATTCCATCTGATTAGTTCGGTTGAAGTTATAATTAAAAAAAGATGGATGGGTTCTGAAAAGTGGAAATTCAGAAATTTTTATGATTCTGCATTTAAACAAAAAACTAAAAACCATTTTTTCTCTTATGACTGTATTTGGACTCAATACTCAATACACACGACGCAAGACTATTTTTAAGTATTGATATTTTGATTTGCAGCTTTAAAATTGTATTTAACTAAAAACAAAAAACTGTTTTTTAAAACTACATGCTCGATACTACATACTAATTTGGACTCGACACACACAACGCAATACAAATTGTTGATATGAGATTGGAGTTACGTAAAAATGGCACATAATAAAATTGTAATTAAAGGGGCAAGGGAACATAATCTAAAAAATATTTCCCTGAACATACCCCGCAATAAACTAATTGTTATTACTGGCTTGAGCGGTTCAGGAAAATCATCACTGGCTTTTGATACCATCTATGCCGAAAGCCAGAGGCGTTATATTGAATCTCTTTCTTCCTATGCCAGACAATTTATGGAAAAGATGGACAAACCGGATGTGGATTATATAGAAGGGCTGTCACCATCTATTTCAATTGATCAAAGAAAGTCAGGTAAAAATCCACGTTCTACTGTTGGAACGGTTACCGAGATATACGATTATCTGCGCCTGCTTTATGCCAGGATTGGTGTCCCTCATTGCCCCAGTTGCGGTAGAAAGATAACCCGGCAGACGATTGACCAAATCGTTGATAAGGTAATGAATATGCCGCAAAACAGCAAAATCAAAATATTATCACCGATTATCAGGGCAAAGAAGGGTGAACACCGGCAAGTGATTGAGGATATCAGGAAAAAGGGGTTTATTCGATTAAGGGTTGACAGTCAGATGGCTGAGGTGGATGATGACATTAACTTAGCACGTTATCAAATGCACGATATTGATATTGTTGTTGACCGACTAATAATAAAATCGGATATGAAGAACAGAATAAGCAGTTCTGTCGAGACAGCATTACAATTAAGTGACGGCTTAGTTATTATTTTAGATGAGCAAGAAGAAGAACATATTTTCAGTGAAAAGTTTTCTTGTCCCCATTGTGGCATTAGTTTGCCGGAAATTACACCCAGGATATTCTCTTTCAATAGTCCTTATGGTGCCTGCCCCAATTGTGGTGGCTTAGGATTTAAAATGGAATTTGATCCTGATTTGGTGGTTCCGGATAAAAGTGTATCAATTTTAGAAGGTGCTCTGGTGCCCTGGGGTAATATTAAGGGTCGATACTTGTATCATATTTTATTCGGAGTGGCGAAACATTATGATTTTAAACTTACTACCCCGTTTGATAAATTAACCAGGGAACAACAGGATATTCTGTTTTATGGTTCCGATAAAACCAAAATAGCATTTGAGTATCATCAACAAGAGGATGATCATTCCTGGTTACACAAGAATGAGTTTGAGGGAGTGATTAACAATTTAAAAAGAAGATATCGGGAAAGTAAATCTGAATATATCCGCTCTGAAATTCAAAAATATATGACCGTTGACAATTGTCCGGTATGTAACGGCAAAAGACTTCGCCCGGAAAGTCTGATGGTGAAAATCGGTCATTCTTCTATTGCCGATTTGTCTGATATGACCATTAAAGAAATAGTGCATTTTTTCAGGAATCTCAGCATTGACCAAAGAGAGGCAGAGATATCCAAACAGATTAGAAAAGAAATCATTAACCGGTTAAATTTTTTGATAAATGTTGGATTAGATTATATTACCCTTTCCCGTGCTTCATCAACCCTGGCAGGAGGAGAGAATCAGAGAATCAGGCTGGCTACCCAAATTGGTTCCAGTTTAACCGGTGTCCTGTATATTCTGGATGAACCGTCTATTGGACTGCATCAACGGGATAATGAAAAACTTTTAAAGACTTTGATTCAGTTGAGAGACCTTGGAAATACTGTTATTGTTATCGAACATGATGAGGAAACTATACGCTCCGCTGATTTCATTGTTGACCTTGGACCGGGAGCAGGGATCCATGGCGGTTATCTTGTGGCACAAGGGAATGAAAAAAATATCCTGTTGAATAAAAACTCCATAACCGGTCAATATTTAAGTAATAAACGTCAAATTCCCATTCCGCTAAAAAGGCGGAATGGGAATGGTAAAAATCTTAAGATTATTGGTGCCAGACAGTTTAATTTAAAAAACATTGATGTAATCATTCCACTGGGAAAATTTAATTGTGTTACCGGAGTCTCCGGTTCGGGAAAAAGTACTTTGATTGAAGAGATATTATATAAATCACTCATTAAGAAATTATATCATAGTCGTGTTAGGCCGGGTGAGCATGAACGTCTGGAGGGAATTCAGGATATAGATAAAGTCATTACCATTGACCAATCTCCCATCGGTAAAATGTCACGTTCCAATCCTGCTACCTATACGGGTTCTTTTACCCCCATCAGAGAATTATTTGCCAAAACAAGAACTGCTAAAATGAGAGGATATCTTCCCGGAAGATTTAGCTTTAATGTTAAAGGAGGAAGATGTGAAGCCTGTCAGGGTGCTGGTATTGTCAAGATTGAAATGTTTTTTTTACCTGATATTTATATTCCCTGTGAGGTTTGTAAAGGAAAAAGGTTTAACCGGGACACATTGGAAATTAAATACAAGGGAAAAAATATTACCGAAATATTGGATATGACGGCAGAAGAAGCCGGTAATTTTTTTGAGAATATTCCTAAAATAAAAGGAAGTCTGCAATCTCTCATTGATGTAGGTCTGGGTTATATCAAATTAGGACAGCCTGCTACTACATTGTCAGGAGGAGAGGCACAAAGAATCAAGCTGGCAAAGGAATTAAGCAAAAGAAGCACCGGTAAAACATTATACCTTTTGGATGAACCCACTACGGGGTTACATTTTGATGATGTCAGGAAATTACTGGATGTACTAAATCGATTAGTTGACCAGGGGAATACCATCCTGGTTATTGAACACAATCTGGAAGTCATTAAGTCGGCTGACCATATTATTGACCTGGGTCCAGGTGGCGGTGACGAGGGTGGTCAAATCGTATTTACAGGTACACCGGAAGAAATTATAAAACACCCTCTCTCTTTTACCGGGCAATTTCTTAAAAAAGTAATAACCCCAGAATGATATCAATAATAAAAAGTCAGGGTATTCAATTTCAGGAGATTTTATGAATATTTCGGAAAAGATTAAGCATTTACCACAACAAAGTGGTGTTTATCTCTTTAAGGATCAAACAGGCACTATCATATATATTGGTAAGGCAATTTCGTTAAGAGATCGAGTCAATTCCTATTTTGGTAAATCTCATTCTCATTCAGCGAAAGAAACTAAAATGATTGCTAGGATTTGTGATATAGAATATATTACCACAGCATCGGAAATGGAGGCACTGCTTTTAGAGAGTAATCTGGTTAAAACAAAGAAACCCTACTTTAATATCCAGTTAAAAGATGATAAGAGTTATCCCTATATTCAAATTACCGGAGATCATCATTTTCCTGCGATTCACTTGATCAGAAAAAACAGAAAAACACGGGAAAGAAAAGGGCGTTATTATGGGCCTTTTATAGATGTGGTGATAACCAGAAAAGCAGTAAAAAAATTACGGCAGATTTTTAAAATAAGAAATTGTAGCCAGAGAAAATTTTCTTCAGGCAAAGCATGTCTTGACTACCAAATCGGTTTGTGTTCTGCTCCATGTGCCGGTAAAATTGATTTAAATGATTATCAAAAAAATGTAAAGGAATGCTGCCTTCTATTGTCCGGACAACTCAATATACTGTTAAAAGATTTAAAAAAAGAAATGAGAATTGCCTCCCAATTGATGTTTTATGAAAAAGCCGCAAAGATCCGGGATACTATCGGTATGATAGCAAAAGTTATTAGCCAGGAGAAAATCAGTAAATCTTATCAGAGAAAATTGGATATCTATTTAAACGAAAAAATAAATGATGCTTCTCTTAAGAAAGCACTTCAGCACTTGCAACACTATTTAGAATTAGAAGCAATGCCCTTTCATATTGAGGCTTTTGATATTTCTAATATTCATGGACAGATATCAGTTGGATCAATGGTTGTGTTTCAGTCAGGGATACCGGATAAAAAGAAATATCGTCATTTTAAAATAAAATACATGGAAGGAATTAACGATTTTGCTATGATGAAAGAAGTGATATTCAGACGATTTCGGGATAATCATTTAAAAAATGAGCCTTTACCGGACCTGGTATTGTTGGATGGCGGGAAAGGACAATTAAGTGCCGTTGCTCAAGTATTACTGGAGCTGAATTTAAAGTTAAATCTTGTATCATTGGCTAAGAGAGAAGAAGAATTGTTCCAACCCGGGAAAAAAGAACCGATTCTTCTACCCAGGAATTCAGAAGCTTTTTTTCTTATACAGAGAATCAGGGATGAAGCCCATCGTTTTGCCATTACCCATCATAAAAAACTACGCAGTAAATTAATAAAAAGTTCGGTGATTGATTTTATTCCAGGCATTGGAGAAAAAAGGAAAAATCAACTTCTATCAAAATTCAAAAGTATAGACCATATAAGAAATGCAGATATTGTGGAATTAATAGAAATACCGGGAATTGGTGAAAAAACTGCCTGTAAAATTAAGGATATTTTGGAGGTTAGAAATGATTTTAAAGTATAATGACAAAACACCGAATATAGATGAAACATCTTTAGTTGTAGACAATGCTACCGTTATTGGAGAGGTTTATATTGGTCAATTCAGCAGCATATGGTTTTCTGCAGTTTTACGTGGAGATTTGGATTTTATTTCTATCGGGCACCATACTAGTGTTCAGGATGGCGTATTAATTCATGTGGCAGAAAAATTACCCACCAAAGTTGGAAATTATGTTACAATTGGACATGGAGCAATCTTGCATGGATGTACTGTTGAGGAGTATTCTCTTATTGGTTCCGGCGCCAATATTTTAGACGAGGTAGTGATAGGTAAAAACACAATTATTGCTGCCGGAACAGTTGTAACTCCTAAACCCATGATTCCTGCTAACTCAATGGTTATGGGGATACCGGGAAAAGTAGTGAGACAAATTACTGAAAAAGAAAAAAAGATGTTAAAAGAACATGCTAATAGTTATGTTGAGCTGATGAAAGATTACAGAAATTAAAGGGGTATAGAGTGCATAAAAAATCAATTGCTGATTTGGCTTATGACATTCTCGAACAGAACCACCGACCTATGCACTATCGTAAGATTACCGAAGAGGTAATGAAAGTAAAGGAACTTAAAGCAGAAAATCCTCATCATGATGTCAATGCTTCTATGGGGGTGGACCAGAGATTTATAAGATATCAACGCGGAATATGGGGACTGGTTAAATGGAAATACCGGGAAGCCCACTTACCTTATACTCTGACCTCTTATTGCCTGCGGAACGGAACTATTTTTTTGACCAGTTATTTGAAACCTTATTTTAGCTGGAGCCGAGATGATCGCAATATTGAAGTTATCTTTGTCGATATTGACGGAGATGAGATTAACGCGTTGGTTAATTATCGTAATAAACTTATTTTCGGTTTAAAAGATTGGTTCCAGAAGAGCAAGCTGGATGTAAATGACACCCTTTATATTGGTTTAATTGAGGAGAATAAAAGAAAATATTTTATCATTGCCGAAAAAGACATCAGGAAGGATACCGAAAAAGATATTGGGGATACTATTTATCAGATTTTAACAGAGGCAGGAGAACCACTGAATTATTCTCAAATTTCTGCCGGTATTATAAAGCAAGATCCCGATCGTCGGGGATTATTTGACGATTATATCCAAAATACATTAAGAAATGACCAGCGATACATAGAAATGAAAAAAGAACGCTGGGGATTATTTGAATGGTTAAGTAAAACAGAACAAATTTATCTGAATCTCTTGCATGCTGCCAGTGTCAATGATTTTCAAACTTCCCTCAAACAATGCTTTGAATTTTTTGGTTACCAGGCTGAATGGTTGGACAATCATCAGCAGAAACTACTGGTTGTACGAGCAGTACTGGATTATAAATCTTATTCCTTGCTGGTTGCCGGATTACCTAAAGATTATACCATGAATATGGTCCGTGCTATTGACTGGCCCGGGATGAAGAAAATAAAAGAAAGTATCAATGCCGATTCAGTAACTATATTCTCGGAAAAATTCCCCATTAAAGAATTAGTCGATAGGGCAAGTGAAGAGGGAGTTCAATTGTATGAACTTTCTATATTCAATGATATCATTAAGGAGCATCAGCAGATACCTTTTTCATTATCTGAATTACGTATCGCCTTTAGTTCTACTAATCACCCCAGGAACAATAGCGATAAATTAATGGAAATCAGAGAAAAGCAGTGGAACCAGTGGGCACTAATAAGAGAAATAATTCATATTTTGCAAATAGCACAGCGGAAAAATGATTATATAGATATCAATCTACTCATCAAGAAATTAAGCCCTGAGGGTAAGTCTTATGGCAAGGAAAGCACTGAATCGATGCAGATGAAAAAAATCATTGAACAATTAACCCAGGAACCATTCAAACTGCTTGAATTATCTGAATCGGGTAATATTATATTGGCTTATCCGGTTACTGTTGCCAAAAAGAAAATGATTGATCTCTTTCAATTTATTATGAACAAGGAAGGTCATAACATGATTAGCAATGGGGAAATGAATGAACGATGAAAATAAAATGGTTGGGACATTCATGCTTTCTTATAACCAATGCACGGGGCATTAATATTTTAACAGATCCTTTTGATGAAACACTGGGTTACCGTATGACCAAAGAAAAGATAAATATTATTACCATTAGTCATGAACATTATGATCATAACAATACCATGGGGATTAAGGGAAAACCGGTAGTCTTGAAAGGGCCGGTTAACAGGGATACCCATAAGATAATTTTCAAAGGGATTTCATCCTATCACGATAGTGTTTATGGGGAATACAGGGGAGAGAACACCATCTTTATAATTAAAACAGACCAGATGGTATTATGTCACCTCGGCGATTTGGGGCACTTGTTGGATGATGAGCAACTAAAACAGATAAACCGTGTTGATATTTTATTTATACCGGTAGGTGGCTATTTTACCATTAATCATTTACAGGCGGAACAGGTGATGAATCAGGTTAAAGCGAAAATTATTGTTCCTATGCACTACAAAACTGATGCGATTAAGTGGTCAATTGATCCGCTACCTGTATTTCTTGATGAAAAACAAAACATAAAAATGGTCAGTGACAATTATTTTGAGATAAACGCTTCAACCCTGCCTGAGAAACCTAGCATCTATGTTTTAAACTATTAATTTGTTCATCTTTTTTAAATTTTATAAAAAAATATGAAAAAATACCTTATTTTTTTTCCAGTTTGTGTTTATAATATGACAGGCAAGATAGTATATCGTATCGAGTATGTAGTATGTAGCAATAAAATACTGTGGGGATAATTGAAAGATAATAGTCGTTAGTCGTTGGTAATTAGTATCTAGTCAAAATTTAGTAGACATCAGTTAGTATAAAAGTAAAAGCTTGCCTTGAAAGAAAATAAAAGAAGGATAAACAAAGAATTCAGTTAAATTTCTGAATATTTGAGAATATGTACTATGAGTTGTTGATTTGTAGGGGTAGACCTTGTGTCTACCGTGAATTCCTCAATCAGCATCGAGTATTGCGCGAACAATTCTTGTAATAATACAGGGCTGCAATAGAAAAAAGAAAGGTTTTTTGTTTTTGGTTATTAGTTTTTTGGCAATAAATTAAAATATATTCAGGATAAAAATATATATAACTTAAGAATAATTTACTTGTTTTTTGCATTTTAACTCGAAACTGTTTTTTATCTTATTACTGAAATTAGACTCAATACGCACTACGCAGTACTATTTTGTATTTTGATAAATACTAGATACTACATATTATTTTAATTAGGGGAAATAAATGACAAAGTATATTTTTATTACCGGAGGAGTTGTTTCGTCAATCGGTAAGGGTATTACTGCAGCATCCATCGGCAGGATATTGAAAAGCAGGGGATTGAGAGTATCTATTCAAAAACACGATCCCTACCTGAATGTTGATGCCGGAACCATGAGTCCCTTTCAGCACGGAGAAGCCTTTGTTACTGAAGATGGAGCTGAAACTGATTTAGACCTGGGACATTATGAAAGGTTTATTGATATTAATCTAACCAGGAACAATAGTGTTACAACAGGGAAAATATATAATACCGTGATTTCCAAAGAAAGACATGGGGATTTTTTAGGGAAAACGGTACAAATTATTCCTCATATTACTGATGAAATAAAAGCCAGCATAAAGCGATTAAACGAATCAGGTCAATCACCATTGGATGTGATTATTGTGGAAATAGGAGGAACAGTTGGTGATATTGAAGGGTTGCCTTTCCTGGAAGCAATCAGGCAATTCAGGAATGATATCGGAAAAGAAAATGTATTATATGTACATGTATCATTTTTTCCTTATCTGAAGGCTGCAAAAGAAATTAAATCTAAACCTACACAGCATAGTATCAAAGAATTGCGGGGAATTGGGATTCAACCGGATTTACTAATTTGTCGTTCTCAATCAAGATTAACAGAAACGGTAAAAGATAAAATATCTTTGTTCTGTGATATTCCCAAAGACGGTATTATTGAAATCGGGGATGTGGATTCTATCTACGAGGTTCCAATTGTACTGGAAGAACAGAAATTAGGTGATTTAATTGTTCAGAAATTGAAATTACCCGATAAAAAGCCTGATTTACAACAGTGGCGGGAAATGGTCTATCGCCTGTACCATCCGGAGAAAAAAATTAATATCGGAGTTATTGGAAAATATATTCGTTTAAAAGATGCTTATATGAGTATTAATGAAGCACTTATCCACGCCGGTATACATCATAGATGTAATATTAAAGTTGAAAGAATCAATTCAGATTTCCTGCTGAAAAACGATGTTAAAAAAATATTAAAAAATATTCATGGTATTCTCATCCCGGGTGGTTTTGGAATAAGAGGGATTGAGGGTAAGATTGAGGCAATTCAATACGCACGTGAGCATAAGATACCATTTATGGGTATATGTTTGGGTATGCAATGTGCCTTGATAGAATTTGCTCGCAATCAACTTGGTTTATCAAAAGCCAACAGCATGGAATTTGACCTTGAAACTCCTCATTCTATTTTTGTATTAATGGAAAAACAGAAAAAAACTACCGACAAAGGCGGAACCATGCGGCTGGGCAACTATGATTGTCACTTAAAGAAGGATACTCTGGTCTATCAGGTATATAAAAAAGAATTGGTCAGGGAAAGACATCGCCACCGTTATGAGTTTAACAATAATTTTTTGTCAAAATTCGAGCAAGGTGGTATAATATTTAGCGGGATTAATTTAGAAAATAATTTAATCGAAATCTTTGAGCTAAAAAATCATCCCTGGTTTATCGGGATGCAGTTTCATCCTGAGTTTAAATCCAGACCAAATAATCCTCATCCTGTATTTATAAGCTTTATCGAGGCAGCGATAAAAAAGGCAAATGATTCTAAGAAGAGTTTATAGAAAAAATTATTGGAGTAATAGATGGATGCTGTGATTCTGGCAGGTGGAAAAGATACCAGCTCATTGGCAAACAGCTACAAATTGAATAATAAATCTTTGCTGATGATTAATGATATCCCAATGATTGAATATGTTGTTGATGCGTTGAATCGGGCACAGGAAGTCCAAAATATTGTTGTGGTAGGGCCAAAATTAGATCTGACAACCCTTATTGAGAAAAAAGTTAATAAAATCCTTGACTCAACCGATTCAATTATTGAAAATATAAAGATTGGCATTGATTATATTAATCATGACCATAAAATCATACTTTTGACTTCGGACATCCCTTTGATTACCGGTGAAATGATTGATGACTTTATTAGAAAATGCCGGGAACATGAAGCGTTTTTATTTTATCCTTTTATTCCAAAAGAAATAATTTTAAAAAAATATCCCGAAACAATCCGTTCTTATGCCATTCTAAAAGAAGGTACTTTCTGTGGCGGGAATATGGTTATAATATCCAGGTCAATATTTGACAGGAATAAATTGTTATTAGATGAAGTTTATCAAAAGCGCAAAGATATTAAGAAATATATCAACTTATTGGGTATGAAATTTGTTGTAAAATATTTATTTAAGTCTCTTACTATTAAAGAAATTGAAAAAAGAGCGGCTGAGATAGTAGGTTTCCCGGTCAAGGGAATCATGGTAGATGATCCGGAAATGATGATTGACCTTGATAAATTAGGTGATTATGAATTAATTTTGCAGACGTTAAATCCAAAACTCGTCAATAAAACAAGGCAGTAGGAAAAGAAACTCCCTTGGTTACCCGTCCGATTTATTTAACCATAAAAAACCACCTTCTTTGAAGGTGGTAATGGTTAAAAAAAATGGTTTTACCATAAAGATTAAGATGTGCTACCTGAATGCTTTTTACCTAAAATCCTAAGATAGAAGCAATATGACTTGGAAAGATTCGATGAAAGGATATCTAATAGTTCAAGAGAAAAAAGAGTAGCAAAAAGTGGTTAATAAAAGCTTAAGTCTCTTTTAGAAGTTCCTTAAAGACACC